>Ga0222717_10000898_pt1 | contig 24929 bp, 20 predicted proteins | sample C33_18DmetaG_FD_165053 | JGI IMG/M metagenome (GOLD analysis project Ga0222717, IMG submission 165053) | Estuarine water microbial communities from San Francisco Bay, California, United States - C33_18D | ecosystem: Environmental > Aquatic > Marine > Unclassified | place: USA: California... | reverse complement strand
AATTATGTACTCTTTTTTCTTAATAATGTATTTATGCGAATAAGTTAATTATGGTTGACGAGATATCCGTATAGTCTTCATTATGATAGTTATTACATGATAAATTTGGAAAAAATAAAAAATGTAAGTAAAAAGTGTGTTACTGCAAATTAAAGTATTAAATAAAATACTAAATGACTTGTTTGACATATATTGACCTCTCAGCATTATCCACGAAATTGAATATTGGATTTTGTTCTTTTGTCTTTTGAGTTCTATCATCAACATTTAGTTTTTTTTCAAATGTAATGTAATCTGTAATGTTTCCACCTGTAAATTCTTGTTCTATTTTCTTATTAAATATAAAAGTTGGATTCTCAAATGAATATCCTTCAAATAACTTATCTATTTCTGTTCCGTCTCTGTATATACTTATCTTATCTTTCAAGTCACTAACCTCGCGCAATTTTGCACATGCCTCCCTATATTGTCTATCTACAATAGATGGATTACAATTATCATCTAATAATTTTATGTTGGATTTTAATACATTTGCTCTGTTATAAAACCCATTCCAATAACTAACATTAAAAAAATCATAAGTAGACGTATTTAAAAACATATTTTTTAGTTTTTCAAGACTTATCGCATCATTATTATACATTTTAACTCCATCAAGATATGTATCATTTAACATTTTAAGATTGTTGTTCATGTCTAAGATATTTGAAGAATCACTATAACTATCTGGATAAACCTTGCCTTTATACATTAAATCATTTTTAATATCAATTTGCTTGCCATTTTTTTTACATTTTAAGTCAAAACCTATTGAAATACGATTTCTATTGTCATTTTTAATTAAATAAAAACATTCAAACCGATAAAAACCTGCTTTATCTATATTAAATTTTGTTACCTGACTATTTAAAATTACTGATTCAGTATTTGATCCAGTTATTTTAGATATTTTTATTTTTGTGTGTTGATCAAATTGACAAAGATTTGTACATGATAAAACAAATGACAAATTAGTATATTCTCCTTCCTCAAAAAATACAAAACCCATTATCACGCCTCCGTCTAAGCTGTTTGGTTCCACTTTAATATGTTCCTGATTTGCCCCCTTTTCATTATATAGTTTTTTTTTATACTCATTTGTAAGACTGTTTTTCAAGTTTTCTGCTTTTGTAATGACATCTTGTGATAATACATTATTGTAAACTCTGTTATTATTTTTACTAGTTTCAGTTGAATCACCATATGCTACCAAATAAATATCACCGGAATAAGAGGAATATCTCTGATTTATTCCAGGTGCTGTTTGTATTGCTCTGGACACCGTTTGTGTTGAACTATTTGAATGCCAGTCATTACCCCATAAACTCCACAAAGTATCAGGTGGTCGTTGACCTCTCCATGAGTCTCCTTTACCTCTTTGCAAGTCGCCATTATAAGTAGCAAAAATTTGCGTATCATTATCACTATCTCTATTAATACCCCATACACATATCTTATTAGGAAATGATGATGTTCCAAAAGCGTTAGCAGAACTTCGGTTAGACCATGTACCTGAATAACCATTTGTTCCAGCTGTAAAATTAGTTACTTTTGAGTTACCAAAAATAGTATTATCTCTTGCTATTTGATTATTTACAGCGTATGTATCCAATCTGTTTAGTATTTCATACATTGTTTCATTTCCGCTACTTTCAACTAAATCATAAATTATAAAGTTATTATTTTGTGTTATGTCTTTTAAATTACCAGCGGAGCCGTCTATTAATGCTAATTTGGTAATATTTTTCATTGTAAAAAAACCTTCATAAAATCCTTCTGCGTCTCCTATATTTTTTTTACTACCAGCAGTATTTACTGACATGTTTTTAAATCCCGTATTACCAAGATACATATTCCAAGGAGGACCCATATTGCTAGAACTCTTTTTTGCCCCTGATGTTTTTAACAATATACCCCACTCAGCTACACCATAATATGGGCTATTTCCCACGCTAAATCCTAAATGGGTGATTTTTGTATCATCATATGAACTTCTTTTTCCTAATCCATAGTTTACACTGCCACCACGATTAAACCAATTACCTCTTGTATGATTAAATCTACCGTCTCCGGGCAAATCTAATTCATATAATAGTATCCAACCACTTTTATTATTATATCCCCAAATATGTCCAAATCTCACATTGTGACCACCTTTACCACCAGAAGCTGCAATTTCTCCCCCAAAATATCCAAATGTATTTCTATACCCGTCATAATCATAATTATTAGCAATGTCAAAATTAAAAACTGCCCAATCTGGATAATCTGCACTTCCATCTCCATTAATTATACGCACTCTGTTATATTTGGTAAAATAATTTATATTCGCAATAGGACTTTCTTCATATTTAATATCTCCCGAAAATGAATTTCTCCATTGCCTACTATTGTTATTGTATGAATTTCCATATACTCCAAAACTACTAATATAATTCAATAGTGTTCGTGGACCACCAGGTAGTCGTATATATGAAAAAGCAGAAGGAATAACACTCTCAATAACTTTATAATCTGAAATATCAGAACCTAAAAACATATCTTTCTTCAAAGAATATATTCCGTACCCTTTTTGAAATCCAAATATATTTCTATGTACGGTTGTCCTCTTTTTTAAAGACGTTAAGTCCTTCTCTTCATTTATAAGATAATCTGACAATGATAAATTTGATATTTTGTCAATAGTATCATTTGCTATTTGATCAAAACTTTTTCCAATCCCATAATCGTCCCGTTTTCTCTCTGATTTTATTTTTTCATTATTATATTTAGATGCCAATATATTTAACTTTTTAATTTGTTTTTCAGGAGCAGAATTATATTTATTTTTTATTTTTTGCTCTTCATCTTTAAGAATATTAATTATTGTTGTTATATTTATATTACCACTTGAAGCAAACAAGCCTCGTATTTCATTTGGTAATACAATTTTCGTCCCCTGATAAATTAATGGTAATGTTAATTTTCTATTTAAATCAATTTGAATATACGTTTTGTTCATGTTAAAGTTTGAAGTTTTAAAAGACTTAATTATTCCTGATTCTTCATTGCCACATAAGTAATCATTACTACTATCAGTTTCATAATCAAAATTGTATACTATAATATTTTCTGGTGTAATTTGTGACCCCTTAGTTGCTAAAAAAGTTCCATTACTCTGATTATATGATATTGTTATGGATTTACTATTGGCAAATACGTCTAAATCAATATCAGATATGTTAAATGACTTCATCTCCGTATTAATTATAGCTTTTTGCACTTTTTGTATTTCATTATTACTATTCAAAACAAACTTATAATAAATATCGCTATTATTTAAACCACTGGGTATAACATATTTTTTTGAACATATACTTTTTATTATTTTATTATAATTTTCTTTATTGTCTCCGTTATCACCAAATACCATAGATATGTAATTTCCAGATTTGTAAGTTTTTCCATTATCGTTACTTACATAATTTAAATGCATCATATCATTATTACCATGATCATAATTAATTATATCGTTTTGTTCATAAATAAATCTACTATTTCCATCTTCTACCCTAAAACATGATGAGTATGTTTCTGGATTTATTTTTCCTATACTGGTATGACTCTGGTTATATATTTTCTTTGGATAATAATTGCCATTACTATAAGCTACTTCTTTCCAATTGTCACTAAATGTATATTTACATGTTTTATTATTTTGGCTATTATCACATTTTTTTAATTCTTCGTCATTAGTCCCACCATCGTTACCAACAAAATATATTTGACATGGTCTTGTTATTATCTTTGAATTTTCAATTTTTTTTTTATCGATAGCATGATATTTTCCATCATGATGTGCCCCATAATCATAGTTTGTAAGCTCTGCTTTTATTGGATTACTGTATTTTTCTAACGTTTTATTGTTATAAAGACAATACATATAATATATCACCACCACAGAAAGGATAAATAATAATAATATCACAATTTTGTTTTTTATTTGCATAGATTCAAGGATGCAGGTGTTAGTCATGACTTTATATTTAATTCTATTATATTTTATTATATTTTATTTTATTATATTTTATTATCTATTTCTATAATTTATCTTATAAGAAATTAAAAAAAAGAGATATATGTGCTTCGTGTCAATACATTTTTAATACTGTCTATCTGTGTTACTTAATATTTATCTGAATAATATTCCCCGTTTTCTCTTTTTTTTAGTCCATATTTGGTTTTTGTTTTCTCTTTGATTTTTTCAAATGCTATTTTACCCGCATTTAGCTCCCGTACTATTCGTTTTACATAAGTCTCGTCTGAATTACTATTCTGTTTAACACGTTCCCTATGTTTTTGTCTATTCTCTTCTGACTTTTCATACCAAAATTTAAAATTTTCTTTGGATTGTTCACGTCTATTTGGTAGAATAGTTATAGTTTTTTCAACCTTTTCATTTTCTGGTTTTTCTACAGCTTTTTCCTCTTTCTCTGATATTGAAGGAAGTTTTAAATAAGATCTATACATTATATCAATGCTCGTTCTCATCCTTGTCGCCATAACCTTCTTTTCTATATGAGTATTTTAATAAATCACTTAATTTCTTATTCAATAAAAGTTATAATTACTTTACCATGATTATCATCATTTAAACTTATATAACCATAATGAGAAAAACTTGATAATGTGACCCAGGACGAGCCTCCACCTCCACCTGGATGCCTTGATTCATCGCCACCATTACCACCAGTATAACCTCCTCCACCACCAGGAACATTCATTAAATCATAATACACCCCCCCCCACCACCACCAAATCCTCCATCACCTTTATCTATCATTCCATCATTATTAAAACGCCCATAAGATATTCCTCCTTCCCACGTAGGTTTAGTTTTTCCATTATTTTCTCTACCATAATAAGTATAAATTTCATTGGCTTCTGTGGTTGATCCATCGCTGAAATAACCTGCACCTCCACCTCCGCTAATATCGGTAGAATAAGAACTTCCATTACCATTTAATGCATTTCCCCCCACTGCGTTATTGGCATTGTTATTATCAGATGCATCATAACCATCATTAGCTTTTTTGTTTGAACCATCATGTAAAGAACCACCACCACCACCATAACCACCATAACCACCAGCAGTCCGAATATTACCCGAAGATGTTACTGGTGTTCCACCACTTCCGCTTGTACTACCACTTCGTAATAAATCGGCGTCTGGGGATTCGTAAAAAGATCCCCCTATAACGTCATTACCTTCACCAAAAATACCAACACCACCACATGGTGCTGCACTCTCAGTGTCTTTCCATCCAGTTCCACCACCACCCCCGCCACCTAAACCATTAAACCCATCAAAATCATAAACTCCCGCACCTAATCCACCATCTCCACTATAACCACCAGCACCTCCACCTCCCGAGCACCAGTCGCTGCTTTGTATACTCGAAGTACCTCCACCACTACCACCACCAGTTGTTCCATAAGTAAATGTTGAAGGAGAACCAAAACTTGGCGTCCCACCAGTCGCGCCCTGTGCAACATTATCACTAACACCCGTACTACTACCACCCCCCACCCCCCGCTACAATAATATCATACCCATCTTTCTTTAATGCAGTATATCCACCAGATAGACCATTTGTGTATCCATCCGAACTACCACTACCACCTGCTCCTACTACTATTGTATAAACATCACCGGGCACTACTTTTAAACTATTCATCCATGCAAGAGCACCACCACCACCCCCTGATCCTCCCCATCTATAAGAACTCCATCCTCATCCACTACCAACATCACTATAAGCAATTAAATAAACATCTCCTGTATAACTACTTACTGATGAATTAATTCCAGGATTAGTATTAGTATGATTTGATACTGTTTGAACTGAACTTGCAGAATTCCAGTCATTTCCCCATAAAGACCATAAAGTTTCAGATGGTGTTTGATTTCTCCAATAATCTCCTTTACCTGTTTCTAAATTACCCCAGTATGTTGCGAATATTTGCGTATCATTATCACTATCTCTATTAATACCCCATACACATATCTTATCAGGAAATATTGAACTTCCAAATGGATTAGTTGAACTTCGGTTAGACCATGTACCTGAATAACCATTTGTTCCAGCGGTAAAATTAATTACTTTTGGGTCTCCAAAAATAGTATCACTATTTGCATTTGCAATATTATTATTAACAGCATATGTATCTAATCTATTTAATATTTCGTACATACTTTCATTACCACTGCTTTCAACTAAATCATAAATTATATAATTAGTATTTTGTGTTGGGTCATTAAGATTACCAGCACTACCATCTATTAATGCTAATTTTGTAATATTTTTCATTGTGAAAAAACTTTCGTAAAAACCATCTGCTTGTCCTATTGAATTTCTTCCACCAGCAGATGAAACATTCATATCTTTGAAAGCAATTTGTCCTAAATAATTTGTAAAATTTGTTGATATTAAAGAATTTTTATCACCAGTTGTTTTTAATAAAATTTCAAAATATCCAGGTAATACCTTTTTTTTAATATTGATAGTCTTAGTGCTACTATATCCATAAGCATCTGTGGCAAGTACTATTATATCTTTTCCTAATTCTTCTAACAAATCTAAATCTGTTACGTTTATTGTATTACCAGATAAAGATATATTACTATAATCACCATTCAATGACCAATATACGTTTGTATCAGCATCTGAAATGCTTCCTGCTGCACTAGTTGCTGATAAATTAAATGTATTAGATAATAATTCTTGATCGCCTGTATGAATTGTGGGACCAGATAATACCAATTTTTTAATATTAATAGTCTTAGTTATACTATATCCATAAGCATCTGTGGCTTCTAATGTTATATATTTTCCATCTATTCCTAATGAATTTAAATTTGATACTATTATTCTATTACCAGATAAAGATATAAATTCGGTATTATCACCTGAAATATATTTATAATAGGTTAAGGTATCTGAAATTTCTGTAATACTATCATAATCAATCAAAGACCAAGTTATAGATGTATCAGCATATTGAATAACATTTGCTTTACTTTCTGCTAATAAATCAAAATAATTAGATACTAATAATTCTTGATCGACTGTATTAATTTTGGGATCGCTAAATATATGTAAAGTATAATCACGAGTAGGCAATGAAATACTTCCTGATTTCGCATTTATAGTTAAATTTATATCAGTATCAAAAATTTCTGGAATACCAGAAATTTTTCCTGTTTGACTATTAAAACTTAAATTTGGTATTAAATATGCTCCAGTTACTAATTCATATGAAAGTATATTATTAGTGTCACTATCATTTATAGTAAATTCAAATCCATTATCTATATTATATATTGCTCTATAATTATTATCATATAACCATGTAGGATCATTTTCATCTTTATATATATATCCCGAAAAGGCGTGTTTTGTTATATCGTCTTTATGATATATTTTTATTTTATATGGATATTTATCTACTTGATTTATTTCTGAAAATTTAATATATTTTGTAACAGCTCTAATTTTAACAGGACTATCATAGTATATTGTGTTAATATAGGTATGTATTGTGCCGGAATTATCTACAATTTTAATTCTAATGTTTCTATCAAAATTTTTTCCATATATTGTAAATGTCATTGGTTCCATATAATCAACATCATTGATATCTACTTTACCAGTTGTCGTTAAATTAAAATATGCCGGAGATATATCTGTTATTTCATACTCACTACTACTAGTACTAATACCTAACATAGTTTTAAATTCATCGATAGTTGTTCTTCCTGTTCCCCCTTTTTCAAGAGTTAAAATTCCATCAACTTCATTAAAACTTAAATCTGAACCATTAACTTGATATCTTGAACCTGTAGAAATGTTGATATTTCCGACAACATCGATAGTTGTTCCGGGTTCTGATTTGCCAATACCTATATTACTATTAAATAAAGTTATATTACTTGTAGATAATAATGATATAACATCAGTATCATCATAAGATGAAAATACTTCTCCACCCTTTGTTAAGTCTCCTGTAAAATTGATATTTCCATTAACATTCAATCCTCCTCCACCTTCTAAAAAAGTTATATTGCTTGTAGATAATAATGATATAACATTAGAATCATCATAAGATTTATCTATTGTATATGATATTGTTCCATTAGAATATAAAATATCTATTGTATCATCATTTAATTGAATAGGCATTTTATCCTTATATTATAAGATAATTTTAATTTTCTTATGTATTTTATATGTTTACATAGATTATACAAATAGCTATATATATATATTATACTAATTAATAATGAAAAATATAAAGCAATAAAAAAATTTTAGATAGTGTTTTTTCATATTTTGAAATTTTATCTAATATGTTTAATGTTAAAATACCTTTGATAACTGAAATGGATAAATTTTTATTAAATATCAATACTTTAAAAAGAAGAAATGATAGTATATCAATTCACCTAAAAAATTATAAAAAATAAGATAATAAATTCAAATTATGGAATAGATTTTTTAAGTTAGATAATAAAATATTCAAAAATAATTAATAAATATTTATTTAATTTTATGATTATAACTGATGGTATTTCTATTGGAATATTATTTATTAGATTAGGTAATAATGGATTACCATTAATATATAATAATCCTAACAATAAACCAAAATATAATATAAAATATATAGAAAAAATAAATTATTACAGACGAATTAAGAAGTAAAAAATAGTATGTATTGACCCTTGTTATAGTGATTTAATTTATTGTGGTAGTAAATATGAAAATTATAAATTACAAACATTTAGATATACACAAAATCAAAGAAGATTAGTAACAAGAACAAAAAAATATAATAAAATTATTGAAGAAGTTAATAATACTACTTTTATAAATGGTAAAAATATTAAAGAGATTGAGAGAGTTTTAAGTAATCATACTAAAAGAACTTGTCATTATGAAAAGTTCAAAAATTATTTAATTGAAAAAAATAAATAAAACTTATTGTTATTTTCTTATTATGAAAAGACATTTTTTTAGAAAGTTCAAATTAAATAGATATATAAATACTCAAAAAAGCGAGAGTAAAAATGATAAAAAACTTTACTAAATAGTTTAGAGAACCTAATGATGTATTATTTATAATGGGATATTACGAAAAAGGTAGTAATAATATGAATGGTTTAGAACCTACGATTTGTAAAAGTTTAGAAAAATATTTAAAAATGCAGGATTTAGAACTTATTTAGTAAATGAATTTAGAACATCTAAATTATGTAATTGTTGTCATCACGAAATAGAACAATTTATAATAAGACAAAGTCATAAACCGAACGATATAAAAGTTTATAAAAAATAACTATTAATGGATTACTTTCTCATCAAGAGGATAATTATAAATGCGATATATTTCATAATAGAGATATAAATACCATTCAAAATATGTTAAATATCGTAAAAAGTATATTTATAATAGGAAGAAGACAAGACATATTTACGAGAATTCATACATAGTACATGCTATGTTATAATCAAAATTTTACTATTTTTTGTTCTATAAATCGGACATTTTAAATGGTAAAGGTGTAAAAAGATGAAAGAAAAACAAATTAAGTACTCTACATGTTGAATGGTAGTAATTATTTGGGTATATTGTTGTTTAATTATCTAAAAAATTATTGGAGGTTCAAAAACATTGTGTGACTTTCACCACATGCTATTTGTTTAATATTTACTATATTTGATAAATATACTATATCAGGTATTTTTTTATTGTCATAATCTAAATCATTACCTAATTGTCCTTCTGTATTACCACCAACACCATAAACTTTACCATCACTTGCTAAAAACATTGTGTGATTTGAACCACATGCTATTTGTGTAATAGTTTTATCATAAAAAAATTCAATCTTTTTTGGATCAGCATCAGGTGCTTCAGGAGTATTAAAGGTATCAATACCTAATTGTCCGTAGGTATTAAGACCAATGCCATATACTATTCCAACAGCTGCCAAAAACATTGTGTGTTTAGAACCACATGCTATTTGTGTAATCGTAATTTTATTATCAGTAAAAAATGTGATCTCTGTTGGTTCAGTCATTTTGACATCTGTAGAATTTAAACCTAATTGTCTATACTCGTTATTCCCACAACTATAAACTTTACCATCAGTTGCCAAAAATATTGTGTGATCTTCTCCGGTGGCTACTTGTTTAATCTTAATATTACGACCATTATTATTAAACCATGTAATTTCTGATACAAATTTATTAACACCTGACGGCGCGGCATCAGGGTTGCCTAATTGTCCCTCATTCGCATTACCAGTACCGTATACTATACCATTAGTATCTAAAAATAAAGTGTGAAATTTCCCACATGCTATTTGTTTAATCTGAATATCACGATTTTCTTCTGTAAACCATGTAATCTCTTTTACTGATTCTTGATATGCCAAGCTACTTACCCCAAAACCCAATTGAAATTCGTAATACCCTCCAACACCATAAACTTTACCATCCCTTCCTAAAAATATAGAGTGTTTAAAACCAGCTGCTATTTGTATAATATCTTTATCAGTTAAATCTGGAATCACCACAGGATAATTGTAATTAGATTGGGTTAAATAACCACTAACAAAACTTAATGCATATGTATTATTGTAACCAAAACCATATACTTTTTTTTCAGTGTCTATCGCAAAAGTGTGATAGAAACCACAACTTACATGATTAATATTTATATTTTCATAATTTGAAATACTTGAAAAATTTACTAAATCAGATTTTTTTTTATTGAGAAAATCTTCACCATTACCTAATTGTCCTGATGTATTTTTACCAGTTCCATAAATATCATGAAATTTTTCTGATTCTTTTTTAATATTAATAATCTTTGTGCTATATCCATAAGTATCTGTCGCAGTAAATATTATATTTTTTCCTGATTCACCCAATAAATCTAAATTATCAACTTCAACTTGGTCACTATTTAAAGTTATACCATTATTACCATTAAGATCTAATGAATATGAAATAGTTGTTGTAGTATAAGAGTAATTTAATGCTTCCAATGTAAAGGTATTTGAAGATAATTTTACTTCATTTGAAGTAATCCAAGTGGGAAGTGATTTATATGCTATTGTGCCGTCTTTTCCACAATCTATTTGTGTAATATTTTTAGTACTTAAAATTGTAATATTTTTTGGTTCTTTCTGATTCTCGGCGAGTTCAATACATAATTGTTGATTACTGTTATTCCCAAAGCCATAAAAATCATCATCACTTGTCAATATATATGTGTGAGAACTACCACATGCTATTTGTGTAATCGTAATTTCATTATCAGTAAAAAATGCAATCTCTGTTGGTTCATTTTGTTCTATTAAAGAATTAATACCTAATTGTCCATTACTGTTATTCCCACAACTATAAACTTTATTATCATTTGCCAAAAATATTGTGTAATCAGCACCACATGCTATTTGTGTAATCGTAATTACATTATTAGTAAAAAATGCAATCTCTGTTGGTTCAGTAATTTTGACTTCTGTAGAATTTAAACCTAATTGTCCAAAATCGTTATTCCCACAACTATAAACTTTATTATCACTTGCCAAAAATATTGTGTGATTAGCACCACACGCTATTTGTGTAATCGTAATTACATAATCAGTAAAATAGTTTACTTCTCGTGGTGTAGATTGATTATTAAAATTTTCAAGACCTAATTGTCCAAACTCGTTATTCCCACAACTATAAACTTTATTATCACTTGCCAAAAATATTGTGTGATTACTACCGCATGCTATTTGTGTAATCGTAATATATAGATAACTAAAATATGTAATCTCTTGTGGCAAGGTGGAATCCGAATTAAATCCAAGACATAATTGTCCATAAGTATTATTCCCACAACTATAAACTTTATTATCACTTGCCAAAAATATTGTGTGATTAGCACCACACGCTATTTGTGTAATCGTAATACTATTAGAACTAAAATATTCAATCTCTTTTATTGTAAGATCAATAATATTTTCAATACCTAATTGTTTACTTGTATTTAAACCAACACCATAAACTTTATTATCACTTGCCAAAAATATTGTGTGATTATCACCACATGCTATTTGTGTAATCATAATATCATTATCAAAAATAGCATATAGTATTGTATTTTGAACATAATCATTATTATTTCCAAGACCTAATTCTCCATTTTCATTATAACCAGCGCTATAAAAAATTATTGGTGTTCTTTTAATATTAATAATCTTAGTACTACTATATCCATAAGCATCTATGACTTTTAATGTTATATTTTTACCACCTTCACTCAATAAAGTTAAATCAACTACAGATATTGTATTATCAGCATTTATAGTTATATTGCTGGAGTCTTCATTTTGTATTAATGACCAAGTTATAGATGTATCAGCATCTTGAATATCATTTGCTTTACTTTGTGCTAATAAATCAAAAGAATTAGATACTAATAATTTTTGATCGTCTGTATAAATTATGGGTTCGCTCAATATATGTAAAGTATAATCACGAGTAGGCAATGAAATACTTCCTGATTTCGCATTTATAGTTAAATTTATATCAGTATCAAAATTTTCTGGAATACCAGTAATTTTTCCTGTTTGACTATTAAAACTTAAATTTGGTATTAAATATGCTCCAGTTACTAATTCATATGAAAGTATATTATTAGTATCAATATCATTTATAGTAAATTCAAATCCATTATCTATATTATATATTGCTCCATATTCATTATCATATAACCATGTAGGATCATTTTCATCTTTATATATATCACTTGAATATATTTTTTTATCTGGATAATTTTTATCATACATCATTAATTTAAAATAAGAAACATTAACTATATCAGTTATAGGTATATATCTAGTATTAACTCTTATTTGAATGGTACTATCATGATATATTGTATTAATGTATTTTTCATCAATTAAAGAATTAGTGTTATTATATAAACATAATTTAATTTCAACATTTCTATCAAAGTTTTTACCATATATTGTAAATGTCATTGGATTTATATATTCAATAAGATTGATATCTACTTTACCAGTTGTCGTTAAATTAAAAAAAACCGGTGAAATTTCTGTTATTTCATACTCGCTACTTGTACCACCAATACCTAACAATGTTTTTAATTCATCGATAGTTGTTATTCCTGTTCCCCCTTTATCTAGACCTAATGTTCCTCGAATATCATTAAAGCTTAAATTTGAACCATCAACTTGATATTTTGAACCTGTTGAAATGTTGATATTTCCGACAACATCGATAGTTGTTTCGGGTATTAATTTGCCAATACCTATATTATTATTATATAAAGTTATATTACTTGAAGATAATAATGATATAACATCAGTTTCATCATAAGATGAAAATACTACTCCATCCTTTGTTAAGTCGCTTGTAAAATTGATATTTCCATCAACATTCAATCCTTCTCCTCCTAATAAAGTTATATTACTTGTAGATAATAATGATATAACATCAGTATCATCATAAGATCTATCTATTGTATATGTTCCGCTACTACTAATAATTACTATTGTATCATCATTTAATTGAATTGGCATTTTATCCTTATATTATAAGATAAATTTAATTTTCTTATGTATTTTATATGTTTACATAGATTATAAAAATAGCTATATATATATATATTATACTAATTAATAATGAAAAATATAAAGCAATAAAAAAATTTTAGATAGTGTTTTTTCATATTTTGAAATTTTATCTAATATGTTTAATGTTAAAATACCTTTGATAACTGAAATGGATAAATTTTTATTAAATATCAATACTTTAAAAAGAAGCGATGATAGTAATGATAAACAAAAAAATTATATGATATAATCAATGGAAATTTAATAAAACTAAAAGAATTTATAATAAAAACTCTAATAGGAAAAGATAATGAAAAAATATAAAGAAACTATTTAAAATTATTTTTTAATAATAAAGGTAGGAATAAAAAGAAAAATATTAAAAATAATGGCAAATTATATAAGTTATCAAAGTATAAAAAAGAGTAGGTGAATATAAAAATAAAGCCTTGTCTAAATATTTTATAAATAAAATAAAAAAAACACATTTATGATGATAATGCAAAAATTAGTATAATTAATATACTTAAATATATCTTAACTATATCTAATTATATATAATATCTCATCATATTATGATTAATTATGATTATATTCAACATATCAAGTATATTGATTATAATTGTATTAAAGGTTTCCAATATGAAAAATATGTTGTTAAGAAATTGCGAGAGTATTATGATATTGATGAGATATATTTATGGAAAGATGTTCCAGACCATTTATTAATTAATTCTGGAATAATTCTAAGCAATGACCTTATTTCTGTTAAGGAAAAATATAAAACAAATAAATATTATAGAAATTATAATGTATTACTTGATACTGGTATAGATATAATATTTAAAACTGTTAATAACTATATTTATCTTGTTCAATGCAAAGCATATAACTCTATAATATCTCAGAAACATCTGTCGGGTTTTTTTAGAACATTACTAGATAGTTATGTAATAAATACGAAAAAAAATAAAAATAATATTAAAGGTCTAATAGTTCATACCAGCTCTATATCAGATTTAATTAAAGAAAGCTATTGTTATAAAGAAAATATAGTAAACGATATTCATATACCATTTTACTCTAAAAGTCCTAAAAATAAACTAATTAAATATAAACGTATTAGTATAATATTCATGATAAACTTCAACTGCATTATGCTATATATCTTGTATATTATACATATTTACGTTAATAAGTTATGATAATATGATAATATGATAATTATATTTTTTTTGCTTTTTGTTTTTTCCGCATAGATTTATCCTTTTCTTTTTGCTTTTTGAGCTTAGCCTTATCCTTTTCTTTTTGCTTTTTGAGCTTAGCCTTATCTTTTTCTTTTTGCTTTTTGAGATTAGCTTTTAGCTCTTCTATTGATTTACTTAGCTTTGTAATTTTAACATTATTTTTAACCTTATTTTTCTTTAATAATTTAAGCTTTTCTTTAATATTATTAATTTTAGTTAAATATTTATTTATGTTTTTACCACCCCCTTGTCTTTCTGCTTCTGGTGCTGCGATACGCTTAATATCATCTATTAAATCTTTAATAAAATGTCTTGATGTGAAGTCTACATTTGGGAGTTGAAGTTCAAATTCTCTTTGTATACACTCTATTAAAATCGTGTGCTGCAACGCGATATTCGACATCTGATCGTTAATTGTTTGTTGACCCACTTTATCAATATTTTGCCTCATAATTAGCGATTGGTGAAGAAAAACCTCCCCCGTCGCGTAACTGGTCGCAGTTAGTAACTGATACATTGTAAGTAACATTAATTCAGAAACAATTTCCATAATTCCTGCTTGTTGTATTTTATCAGTCAAGTGTGCTTCTGTAGCTTTTTGAATTAGACCATTAATATAATTTGTGTATTCAAAGAACATACGAGTTTTAGGGGTGACTTCTCTTGTATTGAAGTGATACTCGTTGAGTGTAAAATGAAATTGTGAAACTTGAAGATTTTGCAAAGGTTTAAGATCACTAACTGGCAAATCAAATGAATAAAATATACTCCAATGTATATAAGGTGTAAATTCAAAAAGTATTGAATATGCAATATTATTACGTCGTGTAACACATCTTAATATTACATTACAAACGAGTTTTCTATCTTTGTATATAGGCAATCTTATATTAAAATGAGTGTGTCTGGACGCGTCTGGCCTTTTCCTTGTGCTTTCATCCGGAGCAAAATGTTTCCAAATAAGTAAAAAAAATTTTCTATGTAATTCAAATTCAGGAACATCATTTCGCGATTGTCTGGCTCGCCCATCATGTAGAGAAGCAGAAATTCGCCGTACAATTGGGGCACCACCTCGCGTGAGATAATTCTTATAATTACCCGTATGTTGTGAATAAATTATATCAACTGGGCTACCGGGTTCTGTTACTGCTTGACTGGCTTGTGTTTCTTGAACCAAGGCCTTGTGCTCTGGTTCCTCATCTGAGATAGCGGGTAATACACGGGTACTTATGGGCGTATCCATATTATTATCATAAGTAATTTCCAAGGCTTCATTTCCATCATTTTGATTATAAAATAAAATAATATCTGAATGATAATGTTTGTCAATTTCATTAAATAAACATTTGTCAGTTAAATTAACTTTAACATCATGTACAAAATTATCTTTATCATTAAAATATTGTTCGTATGGTTTCTTAGGTTCTTTTTGATGCAAGGAATTTTTGTGTTTTTTTAAAGATGGTTCTTCTACTCCCGAATCACTCATTATATCTATCTATTTAAAGTAAATAATTAATATGATAATATAATTCACCCTTAATACCATTGTTTTTATTTATTATAAATGCATTATAGTTTTTATAAATACATATAATATCCTCATCAATTAATGTCATGAATATTATATATATAATTATAAATATAACACTAAATATAATATCATTATAATTAATTTTATCGCGATATACAATAAGTAATGGTGGTATTTTTAATAAAGTATTGATAATTATATAATATAATAATGATGTATGATCATTATAATTGTATGCAATATTGGCAATATTGATTATATAAAATCCGGTTGCTATACAAAGCAATATTATTGGATTATAAGGAAATATCTTAGCAATATATAAATAACTATAAAGTACTATCCAAACAGATAAAAAATATAAAATAGGTATATATTCTTTATCCATATTTTTTTGTTTACTTCTATATATTAATAATCATTATAATCGTCATAGTAGCTATCATAGTAATCTACGAGTTCATCGTAATAAAAGTCGTCCTCACAAAATGATTCTTTTTCCTCGTATTCTTCTTCATTCATAAAATTGTCAATACCACCTAGATAGAAATATGTATCAGTTGACTTTTCGTCGTGGAAAACAGAGTAAGCTGAGAACATTGTTGTTATTAAATATAATATTAATTCTTATCAATTTTTTACAAAATCGGCAATAAATTCTTCTGTTAATTTGTAATTAAGTGGCCTAACAATATCACAATTTAATAGAATATCAATATTCGTAAGTGTAATATTATTTTTAATAATTTTATTATAGCCATAATATGCTCCTAATAATGCCCGTACAATAGCATCTTTTTAATTATCAATTTGAAATAGTCCCCATAATGCACTATAATAAGCGTGAATAATATGTCCCTTGTTTATATTAAAATTTTTAAAAGTATTGCTAGATGCTTCATAAAATGCAATTAATAATTTGTAGAAATTTATCATTTCTATTATTTTTTTCCATAATAATATACTTTGGAGTATTCTCAATAGACATTTTTATAGCCCATATATATGTATATGCCGTATTATATACAAGTTCTAATGAATTTGTAATAAATACATCTTCGCGAATAATATTTTCATTATCAGCAAATATATGAGCATATGCTCGCGTTAAATATCCATTTTATTGTGAAGCATTCATAGTTTCATAGTCTGGATAATGCTTGTGAAACCTATTTAAATATAATTTATAAGTAAATTTGGGGCTACAAAGAGATTTCTTGTATTTATTCCGATAAATAATAAACACCATTTACGATTATCAAAATTATAAAGTTAAAAAATATATAATATTAATTTTTAAATTCTAAGATTACTCGGAAAAGTTAATGTCATAATATTGAGATGAACAAAGGTCTAATATAGATACCATCGGATATTCATGCCATTGAATAATATTTTCAGGCAAATCAATGTTTGATGTATCTTTGTTTTGAAGCATAAAAAATATATAAAAAATACAGATATCAATTTTTATAGAATATTGCACTTAATAAGAAAGCATCATGAGGAGAATATCAAAGCTATCTGCGATTTGATATTCAGTATATACTCCTTCAATATACCACAATTCAATATTGAGATTACTATCAAACTTTATATAGTAATGCCTGCTATAATCACGATTATATAGAGAGATTGTGTCAGCAGATACACAACCTGTAATCTGCATATTATTATCAGTAAGTTTAGCGACATATGTCTTCAATAGATTGATGGATTCATCGCTAACACCTGCCCAGTCACCATAGCACTCCCTAAATACATCTGCTACATTATTATTAAATTCATTTTTATACTTGTAAACTTTAATTTGCTTATTCGTGTTATTGATAATGAGCTCAAAGTTGTTGTATTCCATTTCTTAGATAAAATAATTTTTATTATTATGCCTATCAATTTTTAAAATTAACTGAACATTTTTATTATATAGTAAATATTAGATAATGAGCTCAGATACCAATATATGGAAAACTGGCGTTAATGATAATGGTAATGGAACTAATAATAATCAATACTTTATCTCTGATTTATCCGATGACGAAAATAGACTAACTATTCAAAGAGGAACAGGATATATCGGTGTAGGTACTAATGAACCATCTGAATTATTAGATGTAAGTGGAAACATTTTTTTGTCAGGTAATATATATTTATCAGATACAGGGAAAATATATAAAGGTGATCAAGAATATGGTGGCGGAACTTCAACATTATGGACAGAAAATAGTACAAAAATATATTATAATGATGGCAATGTTGGTATAAATACAAATGATCCAAAAGAAAGATTAGAGGTCGTTGGTAGTATCAAAGCAACAAACATATCAGGAAATGGTTCAGGAATAACTAATTTGGATGCCACAAAATTAACAGGAACTCTTGATAATGCAAGATTACCCACTGATATAAATGCAACAAACATATCAGGAAATGGTTCAGGAATAACTAATTTGGATGCCACAAAATTAACAGGAACTCTTGATAATGACAGATTACCCACAGATATATCAGTAATAAGTTTAGAAGGTACAGGTGCTAATATAACAGAAATAAATGCCGATAATATCACATCAGGAACTCTTGATAATGACAGATTACCCACAGATATATCAGTAACAAGTTTAGCAGGTACAGGTGCTAATATAACCGCATTAAACGCCGATAATATAGCATCAGGAACTCTTGATAATGCAAGATTACCCACAGATATATCAGTAACAAGTTTATCAGGTACAGGTGCTAATATAACAGCAATAAATGCCACTAATATAGCATCAGGAACTCTTGATAATGCCAGATTACCCACAGATATATCAGTAACAAGTTTAGCAGGTACAGGTGCTAATATAACAGCAATAAATGCTACTAATATAGCATCAGGAACTCTTGATAATGCAAGATTACCAACAGATATATCAGTAACAAGTTTAGCAGGTACAGGTGCTAATATAACAGCAATAAATGCCACTAATATAGCATCAGGAACTCTTGATAATGCCAGATTACCCACAGATATATCAGTAACAAGTTTAGCAGGTACAGGTGCTAATATAACAGCAATAAATGCTACTAATATAGCATCAGGAACTCTTGATAATGCCAGATTACCCACAGATATATCAGTAACAAGCTTAGCTGGTTCTGGTACTAACATAACAGCAATAAATGCCACTAATATAGCATCAGGAACTCTTGATAATGCCAGATTACCCACAGATATATCAGTAACAAGTTTAGAAGGTGATGGTTCTAATATAACAGCAATAAATGCCACTAATATAGCATCAGGAACTCTTGATAATGCCAGATTACCCACAGATATATCAGTAACAAGTTTAAAAGGTACAGGTGCTAATATAACAGCTATAAATGCCACTAATATAGCATCAGGAACTCTTGATAATGCCAGATTACCAACAGAAATATCAGTAACAAGTTTAGAAGGTACAGGTTCTAATATAACAGCAATAAATGCCACTAATATAGCATCAGGAACTCTTGATAATGCCAGATTACCCACAGATATATCAGTAATAAGTTTAGAAGGTACAGGTGCTAATATAACAGAAATAAATGCCACTAATATAGCATCAGGAACTCTTAATAATGATAGATTACCAGCTGATATATATGTAGACCAAATAGGTATAGGAACGAGTACTAATCATACAAATACTTTATTAGATGTACGAGGTATTGCAAGTTTTGGTGATAGTTTAACAGTGGTACAAGCAATTGCTCTAAAAAGTCAAAGCGGTATGTGGCATATTCAAAGTGATAATTCAGGAAATGCTGGTAATAATCAATTTGTAATATCAAGTTTAAGGACTATTAATAATGTTCCTAATCATGAAACGAAATTTTTATTAATAGATAATATTACAACTTATGTTGGTATTGGTAAAACACCAGCATATAAATTAGATGTTGATGGTGATATTAATTGTACTGGATTACGAGTAAATGGTAATGTTTTTTCAAGTTCTAAATGGACTACAACAAATTCAGTTGATATAAAATATAACACAGGAGCGGTTGGTATAAATATAGGTAATAGTTTAATCCCTAATGATATAATTTTAGACGCAAGAGGTAATGTAAACGTTGGAGACGGATTAACATCAAATCAAGAGATTGTAATTAAATCAAGTTTAGGGTATTATAGTATTGGTAGCGATAATTCAGGTGGTGGTACAGATAGTTCAGGAAATTTAAATAGTAATCAGTTTTATCTTTATGATAATCATAATACAAGTTATATAATGACAGCCCAAAGAACTACTGGTAATGTTGGTATTGGGAATGCTAATAGATTTTCAAGTTATAAATTAGATGTTGATGGAGATATTAATATTAAAACTGGTAGTAAATATAAAATTAATGGCGTTAATTTATCTTATGCTAATTTGGATAACACACCATTTTCATCAATAGACTCATCTACATTAGCAGTTAATAGCAGTGGTGTTTTATCGGTGATTGGAGGTGGTGGAACATCAAGTCAATGGACTACAACTGGAAATGATATATATTATAATAGTGTGGGTAAAGTTGGTATTGGTGTTGTTCCAGGTATGAAGCTTGATGTGGGGGGTGATTGCAAAATTCAAGGTAATCAATACATCACAGGAAACTTGGGGGTTGGCGTCGTTGCTACTAACACTAAAGTTGAGATTGACGGAGCTTTACGACTAACTGGTTCTTCCGCGGGAAACCCAGGTGATAATTCATCAACTAATTTTTGGAATCAACCAGGCGTAGGTCCAACAATAGCAGGTTATTCATTCGCCGTCAATACCAACGGAAAAACAGAGGCGATGAGGATTAATGATTCTGGTAATGTAGGTATTGGACGGTTACCAAGCAGAAGGTTAGATGTTAGTGATGGAACGACTATTACAGGTAATACAGCATCTAATACTGGTACGATATTAAGATGTGTTGGTGCTTTGGGAGACGGCAAACATAATAACGGAAAAGCAGGTTTGGAAGTTTGTCATCTAAACGGCTCTGCTGGACTTCAAATAGGATATACGGGTATCGGTCAATGTGGTAATGGGGCGAGTTACGGTGTAGAGCTATATGGTCGTGGTAATACGATTGTGTCAATGTACGATAACGGCGGGACTATGCGAGTTCAAGTTGGTGCTAATGGCGATTTTGACATAGACGGGTCTTTGGGTAATTTGAGTGATATACGAATTAAAGAGAATATTACAGAAATAGATGATAAAGAAGCTTTAAATAAAATATTAGCATTACAACCTAAAAAATACGAGTATATTGATAAGGAAAGAAGAGGCGATAAATCCGTAATAGGATTTATAGCACAACAAGTAAGAGAAGTAATACCCGAAGCAGTAAAAATAAAAGAAAAATTAGCACCGAATGTTTTAGAATGGTTTAATTATATTGATGGTAAATTATATATTAATAACCCTGAAATAAAAATAGGAACAAGAATCAATTTTAGGACAACAGAAGATAAAAATGAAGGAAATACCTTAAAGGTAAAAGAAATATATGATGATTATATTGAATTTGATGATGAAGATGGTATGAAATCTCTACCGAGTGAAGATATTAAAAAATTATATATATTCGGTTATGAAATAAAAGATTTTCATGTTTTAGATAAAGCTATGATTTTTTCTACGAATGTTTGTGCAACGCAGGAACTTCATAAGATAATTATGGAGCAAAAGGAAGAAATTAATTTATTAAAAGAAATACTGACAAGAAATGGTATAGTTTGATAGAATTTATTTGATGAATATGATATAAATAATGTATGGGATATTCAAAACAAAAATAAATAATATTTAAGTATTTATTAATTCTTTGAATTAATGTTAACATCAATATTTTTGCATTTTATATAAAAAATCTTATGTAAAATAATATAAAAATATAATTCATTAATATATCTATGTTGGATTACAAGTTTTATAGAATTGTCAGTAATTATCATAATATAATTGTTAATAACAAGAGCAATAATGTTAGAAGAAGTTTAATTAATAACTTATTAACAAAATATAAAATCAATGAAAATAAGATGCTTGCTAATAGTATAATGATATATATGTATTCTCACTTAATGTATTTTGGATGTCTTTAATAAAAATTGATATTTATTTTTATTATTTTTATTAATAACAATGAATATCAATGAAGATATTATTGATTTAGTGTGCGAACACATTAATTATACTGAATATGCAAAGACAGCCAGTATTTCTAAGAGATTTGCTGATATCATAAGGAATATTCCCATAACCACTAAGTATAAAAATATTTATAAAAATAATACCAATAACAACTTTATATTATATTATTTAAAAATAATAACAAAAAAATATAACTATAAGTTTTCACTTAATAAAATAATTTATACAAGGGAGGTACTTGATTTATATTGGTGGAATTTTAATAGCTATAAAAATCTAGAATGCCCTATGATATTATGTGATTATGTAGAATTCCCCCTTCATGCACTAAATAGAAATTACACTCAAATAGCAAAATTTATTAAGAATATTAATAACAGATATAATGAAGTTCCTATTACACAAAAATCGTTTAATATGATAATGATATTTCTAATATCACAACAATTAATAATTGATAAAACAATATTAAATACATCATCATATGGTAATATAACAATAGTACTATATAAAATATGCATTGCTTTTATAATATTTGAATTAAATCATGAATTTTATAATAGAAATAATAGAAATAATGATAAAATTCAAGTAATTATTAATTTGCAAAAAGAAAAAAGCTTAGAATTCATAAACTATTTAAATAGTATTAAAAATTTATATCCAAAATATATACATAACATAATAATTAAGAAACTAAAAGAATATTCTTAATTATTATTTTTAGTTTACTTATATGTTTAATAAGTTTGTTACAATTTAAAAAAATAATTATAATAGATTAGTACGATATATTATGAATGGAAAATGTACCATAGAGAATATGAATGATAATATACATTTGATATGTATACTATTATTAAGTTTTATACTTATTGTAGTTATGATATATTTTTATAGAAATGTGATGCAAAAACATTGTGATATAGTTGAAAATTTTGTATTAAATACAAAAAATAAAGATAATTATAATTCAAATTATACTCTATATTAGTATATCTATTATACCAAATTAACATAATATGAAAATGGTATTACCAATAATTTAATTATTTTTCTTGTATAATTATTATATTTTGTAGTAATAATTTAATAATATGTTGTATTTAGCTAATATTTCTTACCACCGGTACTAAATAATATTTCATCAAAATTGCCAAAAATAACTCTAAATACATTAGTATAATCATATTGCATTTATTGGCTAATATATTATAAGTAAAAAAAATAAACAATATTAGTAGATTAAGATATATGGTATATGAAAAAATACTTTTATTATTATTTTTAATAATATTTATAATTGCCATATACTATATTAGTAAAACTTACCATAAACATAATAGTATTTTAGAAAAATTTAGTGAAAAACAATTATATAAAAATGCTAAGTTTAGAGATTGTCAAGTTTATTTTACAAATAATAAAGACAAATGCGATGAAGATTATAAATCTGATAACAATAATACATGTAAATATAATTTTAAAGGCTGGAAAGAATTAGCAGAAATAAAAGACAATAATGATAATGTATATAAATATGCTGATAAAGTTTATGTTAATAATAAATTAAATGAATCAGATTATCAAAATATTGTAGAAGAAACAAGATGTTTTTATAAATTAGGTGATAATGATGACAAATTAGGTGATAATGTTACTACTATTGATAATATAGCTTATAAATATCAAGACTTTTATCCATTTAGCATAGAAAATAGTATATGTGGTGTTAGTTATCCTACAAAAACAAAACTAAATGGTAAGATTTTTTATGAATTTATATTAGATAATAATAATAATATTAAAAATATAAATCAAGTAGAAATACTACCTGGACAAAATGGATTTAATATAGATAGTAATTTTACAATTGAAAAGTTTGTAGAAAAATATGGAAATGGTTTAGAATATAAATCAAATAATCAATTTAATATTTATCAGGTTTCAAGCTTTCCTGATATTGATGTTAAAGTTCATAAGTTTACATACAATTATTTATGTTATAACACACAAGTTATGAATTATAATATTATAACAACAAAAATAAACATAGGCAATATTATTGATTTGCCAAATAATAGTGTAATAATTAGACTAACAAATAATGGTAATTCCATAGATACTGATATATCAGGGATTGATTGGAATAAATTTAAGAATAGTAATCCAAATCTTAGAGAAGATAAAAGACAAGCTATTATAGATGCATTAGTAGCTAGAAAAGAAGTGCTACAAGATCAATTAAAAAATAAGAATAA
>Ga0222717_10000896_pt1 | contig 24977 bp, 35 predicted proteins | sample C33_18DmetaG_FD_165053 | JGI IMG/M metagenome (GOLD analysis project Ga0222717, IMG submission 165053) | Estuarine water microbial communities from San Francisco Bay, California, United States - C33_18D | ecosystem: Environmental > Aquatic > Marine > Unclassified | place: USA: California... | reverse complement strand
CCTGAAGGCTGATGAATCATGTGTCTAGCACGTGGAAGCATTTTACGTTTACCAGCAGTACCGGCTTGTGCTAACAGACTGCCCATTGATGCGGCTTGTCCCATAACAATCGTATTGATGTCTGGCTTGATAAATTGCATAGTATCATAGATAGCCATACCTGCTGTTACACTACCACCTGGCGAGTTGATGTAAAGAGAAATGTCTGCTTCACTGTTCTCACTTTCTAGGTATAGCAACTGTGCTACGATTAGATTAGCCATAGTATCATGTACTTCACCTTCTAGTAAGATCACACGATCACGTAGCAATCTACTATAAATGTCGTAACTACGTTCACCACGACTTGTTTGTTCTAAAACCATTGGTACTAGTGCCATAAAATTTCCTCTAAATTATGTTTCTTAAAGTATGCATTATACAGGTAATATCTATTATATGCAACACTTTTGGTTATGTTAATTTGACCGAACTTACAAATTGTCTTTTCTGTATTTCAGTCACTACTTCTATAGGAGACAAATGTGTTTGCAACTTTGCTAACGGTATGTTTCCTGGTCTATTGTATATATGACTGTAATTGTATCTACTATCATAAAATTCTTTGTTCTCATCATAGTGTTCTTTATACATTCTATGATATTTATTAATACTTTCAACAGTCATTCCCCAATATCTGATAATAAAATCACTTGCGTAATGTCGAAATGGTTTGTATGCCTCATCTCCTATATGGTCATCATCATCTAATGCCATATCTTGTAGAGTCTTTCCTATCTCTACATATAATAAGTATACAGTTCCAAATTCAACAAATTCAGTAAAATGTTCATAGTCTGTATCTTCTAATGTTCTAATGCCTGGACCTCTAGGTTGATCATAGTATGTAACAAAATGTCCAGGTAACATTTTTCTTACTGTTCCTTCTGCCATAGATTCGCATCTATGCACTTCTAAGTTTAATTGACCTAATGCTTGTCGTACTTCTTTGGGTGCTTCTACGAAGAACTCATGCGGCTCATTAAGCATTCCGTGATAGACTTCAAAGATATGATGTAGATAGTTAAGATCATCTTGTATCAATTCAGGCGTCATTCTGCGTTCTACAAAGCCCGGACTGTACTCATTGATGACATCTACACAATGATTGATAGCATCAACTGCCTTTTGTCGTTCTATGTCTAACGTATCAAAGCCGTACAATCTCTTAGGATCGTCTATTGTGTACTGTTGAATTGCTTCATCTAAGAGTGTAGCCCAGCGTTGAGCAATAGATGTTTCATTAATGTTATAAGTTAATGTGAGATCGTCTTCGCCAGAATATGTTACATGCATCTTTTTGTACATGCAAGTATTTAATTGCTTTATGGCAACAACTTAAATAATATAGAACTACTTAAAACTTTCTGTGCATCTCTTGGGTGTAAATCACTAAAGCCTTCAGGCTCGTCTTGGTACATGTCATCTATGTCATCTAACGGTATTTCTTTTTTACTTTGTTGATCATATGCAACAACTCGGTTGGGATAACGACCTACAATACTTTGCCACATTCTTTTAGCACTCGGTGTTTGTGTGTAATCGGAATATATAGGGATACCTTTCCAAGCAGTAAACGCCAAATACAATTTAATTGCTTTACCTTGTCCTTGTATGCTTGGATCCATACTTACACCAGCAACTCTGTATCCGTCTTCATAAGGCTTTAATTTTAAAAATCCTAATACATTTGATTCTTTAGTAGGACCAGTTTGATTTGCTTTTGGATTTTGCAAAATCCAAGCCATAGCCTTTTTAAACTTTGTTGGTTCTGGTTTTGGTGGTAAAACTTTAACATAAAACAAATATAAATCTCCATCAGGCATCTGTATTACTTCTGTCTGAGATTGTATGTTAGGTATACGGCCTAAACTTTCACCTGGTCCGTAATCTTTTTCATAATCTACATCATATTTGGGGGTAGTATTGGTAGTAGCAGTATGATAAGCATCATTAGGATTTGGATCGTATGAGCCTGCTGGTCTCATTATCGGTGCTTCGATCAAAAACTCAGATGCTCTCATTGTTTAAGTCCAAGAAGTCTTCTTGCCGCCGTCGTATTCTCTGGCGTGTCCTTCTTCTATTAACATGTTACAAATATTTTGTCCATCATCTGTGTGAGGGATACCTAAGATTCTACCGTACTTACCTTTACCTAATGATTGTATCTTAAACTTGTGTTCTGCTAATATCTCTTTAAGTCTTTCTTTAGCGGCTAGACCTAATTTCTTTTCCTCTAAGTTTCTAGTTCTGCTTTCTGGTGTATCGATTCCAGCAAGTCTAACTCTTTGATTGTGTAACAAGACATTAAATCCTAAGTCTAGTGTTACGTCAATTGTGTCTCCGTCCACTACTTTAACTAATGTAGCCTGGTAGACAAAAGGTTCTACTTGTTTATTCTGTACGTTGATTGGTGTTTTTGATTTCTTCTTCTTAGCCATTATCTTTTTTCTCTACCAACAGTAGTTGTTGGTGCTTGTTGTTTCTTAAATATATCAGTAACGTCTTTGTTACTGCCTCTCGTAAGGTCCTTCGCTTTAGTTCTTAGTTCTCTTTTAGTAGCATCAGGTGCTTGAACACCTTCTTTGCTACCACTGTAACTAAAACTTACACGTCCGTTTGTGCCTGTTGCTGAATAAACTTTAGTCGCATCTAATCCAACTGTACCTTTAAAGTCTGGTGGATATTTACTAGTAAATCCAGTCACAGTATAATTATCATCACTGCTCTTACCATTCAAATGTAATTGTATAATAGGAGATGTGTTTAAGAATTTCAAACATGCCTCACCAAACTCTGGATCAGAATTTATGTTTGCTGATACTCTTTTAGCAAGTGCTGATAACGCATGATAACCAGCATTGTATCTTGGGTTATCAAGTTTTGCTCTAATATCTGCTTGTAGTGTTAATACTCCAGGATTATCTGTTTCGACAGCACCAGACTTAATTAAGTCTTTGATTGCATATGCTGTGCTTTCATCGATAATGCCTTGTTCAAGTCCATACTTTAATGGAAACTCGATAGATGATATGCTTCCAATATCTTCAATAATAACAACTTGATCAGCATATTTTTCAAGTAGATCGTCTAAGCCTTTTTCTCTAGCGGCTTTAATACCATCTGCGATGTTCTTAACACTTGCACTAGCACCCTTCTCCCCTTTACTAGAAACGCCAATTTCTATCTCTTTACCTATGTATAAGTAACTGTCAACTAGCCCATTGTTTTTTGCGGCTGGAAAGTTAATGTGTGCGCCTTCATATGTTCCATCATCTCCAAGAATGTCTTTACGAGCCGCCTCTGCACCATCAGATGTAATCATGCCTTGAACAAGAGCAATAGGACCAATAGACTCGCCTAAATCATCTCTGATAGCAGTAGTCATTTGTCCTACATCGTCAAACGTAGGCAAAGCGCCATCTAATAATTCTTTCATTCCTGGTAAAATTCTAGGAACAGCCGCATTGTTGTTTGCATCTTGGGCAAGGGTTGCGTATAAATCTGAAGGTTTTTTGAATGTACTATTTGGTGGATATAAATCAGCAGGTTTTAAGTTATAATAACTTCCCTTGAGACTTGTTGTTTTGTTAAGTAACCATGTGCCATCAATCTTGTTATTCCATTTACCAGCCATGTCGCCTTTAATCTCAGCAAAATATTTACCAAAATACATTGGGTCTTTTGAGCCTGTAACGTCAAATGTAATAATTGCAAATGCTCTGGATGCTCTAGGAACGTTTACCCAGTTAATGTTTGGATATGGGAGGTTTGCAACTGCTTCTTCCATCTCCTCTGCACTTTCATATGCGCCTGGCATACTTGGGAAATATTCAGCCGATTTGAATTGAATTTCTTCTTCAGGATTGTTTCTATCTGCGCCTTTAAAGAAAGCATCGCCTACTTCTCTATACAATAACCCACGAGAAGATTCATCGATCTGTATAGATTCTAATAAGTTTAAAGTGTTTCTAATATCCGTATTCATAATACTATTTATCAGCATTTTTTAAGACATTGATATTGAAACCACTTGTCATTTTTGTGTGCAATTTTTAAATAAAGTCCATATGATTTCATTTTTTCTCTATGTTTAAAAAATGTAGGACCATGAGACATGATAGGATCCCAACCTTTCTTAACACGTTTAACTCCGTCAATGTCCCATTGATATTGATGTGCCATTTCATGTGCGAGTGTATCGACAAACCATTGTCTGCAAAACCATTTATCACTTAACCATATTTCACAATTGGATTTTGTTTTGTATTTGATAGGTCTTCCAGAGTTGCTTACACACATTGCCCACCACCATTTACGAGAGTGTAAACTGAATTCTGGCATTTTTAATTCACTATTGAAACATAGAACGTTAAGTACTTTCCATGCTTCTTTTATTTCTGGGATTGTTGGTCTAAATGGCTGTTTCTTTTGTTTAGAGATTGAAGGTAATTCTTCACTAAGCCAATGCTTTAGCAGTCGTTCAGCCTTTGATCTATTCATGCTATGATACCTTTGTTAAAGGTATTTAGTGAAGAAAATACAGACCACTATTATTTTATATAAATACTAGAGTATTATAAATCAATGGAGATACAAATGGAATATATTATTATAGCAGTAGTTGCTGTAGCAGTTGTTTATTTCGGTTTCATTAAGAAAGACGAAAGTAAACCCGCATCAGGTGGGCATGGGAAACCATCAGCACCAAGAACACCTCCTGCTTTAAAAGTTGCAAAGAAAAAACCTGCACCTAAGAAAAAAGCGGCACCTAAGAAAACGGTTGCTAAGAAAACAGCACCTAAAAAGACTGCTAAAAAAACTACCACAGCCAAGAAGTAAACTTTTATGCTCGATATCGGGTTCGATATAATCAGCGATTTAAACTTAGAACCCAATGATAATTTCAATTGGGAAGATAAGGCTACGAGTTTATACTGCATACTGAGTGGGAACATAAGCAGTGATGTTCAAACGATGGTCAATGTACTGTCACATTTAAGTAGATTCTATCAAGGAGTGTTTTACACTCCTGGTTTACTTGAGTATGACAGTAGTCCGTTACAAAACATTAATCAGCGAACCTCTGATATTCAAAACATAACAAAAAAACTCCCTAATGTCATTCTTTTACATCATAACATTATTATTGTTGATGGGGTAGCAGTTGTAGGTGCAAACTGTTGGGAGAATGCACATGAGCCGGGAACATCAATTTCTATAGATGATCTTAAGTATAATCAATATCGTTTAGATGATATGAGTTTCTTACATAAGACTATCGACAAACTCCAACGACATTTAGATGTTAAAAAGATTGTTCTTGTCACTAATGCTGTGCCGAATGATAATTGTTATTTTGGAGAAGTTCCTCCATATGTTGGAGATCAAATACCATTAGACACAGTATTGAATTCAGATACTGAAGGCAAAGTGTGTCATTGGATATATGGATCTTACACAAAGCCAGTAGATGCAACTCTGCTTCTACCACGTAAGACTGATCTACAAGTAGTTAGTAATCCTTCAGAAGGGAACAACAGTCAGTTTTATCCTAAAAGAATAACTATTTCAGTTTAAGCCTCTGCTTCTACTCTGACTTGTAAAGGGAAACCTTTAGAACGTGCATCAAGTGTTACCTCAATACCTTTTTGTTCTGCGATTTCATATGGCAAGACTGCCACGATAGCACTACCATTAGAATGAATATCAGTGGTGATATTAGATGCAGTGTCTGGATTATAATCAAAAAATTCACACAAAGAATCTACAACAAACTCCATTGTGGTTACTTCATCATTAAGATAAACTACTTTATACAATGGCGGCTCTTGTAAAGCAAGATTAGGTTGAATTCTTTGCTCAGTTGTTGTTTCAAATTCTTGTGACATATTAATTCCTTTCTTAAGTGAGTGAAAGTGTGCGTAGCCGAAACTACGCACAACATACCACTATAATACTATTTAGCAGAAGAAATGTCAATCTTTCTGGGTTTTAGTTCTTCAGGAAGTTGACGTTCTAGGCTAATCTTTAAGACGCCATCAATCATATCAGCACCTTTCACAACTACGTGATCGGCAAGTGTGAATGATCTACTAAAGCCTCTCTGACTAATACCTTTGTGTAAGTATTCTAGTTCTTCATCAGATTCTGCTTTTTCTGTAGAAATAGTTAGTTGATTTTGATCTACCTCGATATCGAGTGCATCTCTAGGGATACCAGCAAGTGCTAGTTCAATAAAGAAATGATCATCGTCAATTTTGATAACATTGTAAGGGGGATAATTATCCTTTCCTGTTACTGATGCTAATCGATGAATATCCTCAAATATAGAATCGAAGCCGATTCCGAATTTGTGAATGTTTGGAATGTCTAAGTGATTTAGACGGAAGGTTGGTATATTGCTTGTCATATTGTTTCTCCTTTAATAAAGCAAGATTAATTGTTTGGACCCTTTCGGCATCCAGTGTGATCAGAAACCTATCTTCTCACACATCTATTTATCATTTGTAATCACTAATTAGTTTTTTAATAGATTATCTTACAAACAACATTTCTGCTCGGCAGTAGTCTGCACTTCTACAGTTTCTAATATTGTTTTCCCAAACTACTTGTGCAGGCATCCAATCGAACTCATGCGAACCATTGTATCCTGAACTAGTGCATCCTGTTATGATAATACTACTTACTAGCAATATTAATTTTTTCATTTCTTTCCCCTCGAGGTTGTAACTCTATTTACTTAACTATTAGGGGTGTAAAATGAAAAAAGTACTAAATGTTACAATTTATCACAATTGACTACCAGCGATTTCCTGGTGTGCGAGGTGGTGGTCTTTGAAGTGACTGTCTTTTCTTTTCACGTTTGACAGCCATTGCTTTTTTAATCTTTCTCTTATTAGTTGGCTTCTCAAAGAATTCATTTTTTCTTATATCGTCCATCAACCCAGAGTTCTGAACTTTCTTTTTAAATTTTCGGAGTGCAAAATCAAAGTTGCCGTCAACAACAATTACTTTGTTGCCCAGCGGTTGTTTGACAAATGGTTTCTTTTTCGAGTTGAAGTTCTTTTTATGATTGTTATTATATGTCATGCAATTTTTTTAGGGTTAATGATTGATTCTTTATCTATATTTAGTTCAGTTATACCTTTCTTTTTATATTTTCCAGCATTGAACATATGCGGCATCAATACTCTTTCTATTTCAGTTTGTAATCCTCGTGCACCAGTTTTGCTGTTGATACAGTTAATAACCATTTCTTCAATAGCATCATCAGTGAATGATAAATCAATCTCATCAATACTAAACAAGTAGGTATATTGATCAATAAAATTGTTTTTAACTGATGTTAATACTTTGATAAGTTCTTGTTTGGTTAGTTCTTCTACAGTAATAGTTGTAGGGAAGCGACCTATAAACTCTGGTATCATACCAAAACTCATTAGATCATCTGGTGTAACATCTGTAAGGAATCCAGCATCTTTTGTACTAAGTTCACTCCCAAATCCAAGAGAAGTGCCTGTTGTTCTGTTTCTAATTACATCTTGCAATCCATCAAAGGCACCGCCTGCAATAAACAATATGTTCTTAGTGTTAATTTCAATCAAAGGTTCTTGTGGGTGTTTACGTTTACCTTGTTCTGCAACTCGACATATTGTACCCTCGACAATCTTCAGAAGGGCTTGTTGGACGCCCTCTCCGCTCACGTCACGTGTTATAGAGACATTTTCACTCTTACGTGCTACTTTGTCTATTTCATCGATAAAAATGATGCCACGTTCTGCCTTTGCTACGTCATTGCCAGCCTTTGCTAACAATACACTTAACATGCTTTCTACATCATCACCTACATATCCTGCTTCTGTGAGTGTCGTAGCATCAGCCACAATGAAAGGAACATCTAAATACTTTGCTACTGACTTTGCTAATAATGTTTTACCACAACCAGTTGGACCTAATAAAAGAACATTGCCTTTATGAATATCTAATCCTACTGGGGGTGGATTGTAAACACGTTTGTAATGATTTGAAATAGCAATTGATAATACTTGTTTTGCTGAGTTTTGTCCCACAACCCATCTATCCAAATGTCTCATAACGGCATACGGGTCTATGACTTTGGGCTTAGGATCTGGTTGACTGGCAGTTTCTGATTCCTCTTCTATAAGATTCTGGCACAACAAAACGCAGTCAGAACAAATAGATACGTTTTCTCCAACGATCAGTTTGTTCACAGATTCTTTTGTTTGACTACAAAAGGAACAACTGTCAGTACTTTTGTCATTGCTCATTAATTACTTCCTTTTGTATTGTGGACAAGTTTGTACTAACCTTATATTTATCAACGAGTTGTCTTGGAATACTGCTATTTCTTCCAATTTAATTTCTATTCTCACTTGTTGAGTTAATGTTTTGTTTTTGTCGAATTCAATGTCTGAAAATCCATTATTAACAACTCTATACAATGACTTAAGCCAACGTTGTTTTATATCGAACTCTACACATCTATTTAGTAGAACGTCATTACGCATAGAATTAATAGTCATTACAGTTTTTTCTCCAGAGAATGTATCTCTGAATTTGTTCATGTGAATATGATCACTGATATAATATTTACGGTCATTAAATTTTAAGTGACTGACAGTAAACTGAGGTACCTCAATTAATTTTGCAAGTTCTTCGATAGCATCTACAAATTCACGGTTCCATGATTGTTGATATGTTATAGTCATGTATGCTTTTCTACTTGCGTCTGTAGAAATGTTGTAATCAATAATATCAATATTATATGCATGACTAAGGTGATACTTAAGAGTGTTATCTATTAGTGTATCAGCATCAATTAGTTGTTTGTTGTAAGATTCTATTTGTAATTTTATGTTATTTGCATCAAAGTCCAAAGTACCTTCAGTCTTACTAAGAACAAAGTCCTTTAGTCTACTTGATTTAACTTCTACATCTAATTTAACAAAGTGTCTCTCGCCTGGTGTATCATAGTGAGGAATGCTGTAATGCTCCAAGATCACTTCTTTAACAATATACCCTGCACTGTATGTTAGTATTTGATTAACAACAAGTTTGCGATTAACAACAACTCGTTCAGTGTCTACTAGAGCACCAACAATTTGTGTTATTGCTTGTCTTCTTGCATGATCTTGGGCATCTATTAAAGAGACACCTTCCCCATCAACTACGATTGCAATTGCTGGGGAAGACGTTAGAGTTAGGAGTAAGAGAAGGATGCTTCTCATATTAAAACTCCTTTTAATTAAAATATGAACTGATTTGAGTTTGAATATCTTCTGCTGTATCTTTGCTCCAGATACCAGTTACTTGTAGTAGTTGATCATCTACTTTGTCATACTCAAATGCTAACCCACGTGTGATGATCTGTGCTTGAGTTCTGATCATTGTTTGCACTTCTCTTGCAGTCGAATGACTATTCGATGTTACTGCAAAATTCATGTTAGGTGTATTAGGATCTATTGGAGCATTTGATGATCTGCTTTGCATTCCAATTACTGCTGGTATGTCAGGTCTACTACCTGCTGTTTGCCCAGTCCCTGCAATTGGATTCCTATAAGAATCATCTTGCATTTCATTTGCTTTACCAACAATATTAGTTATTGTTTCTGTTTCTGTTTCGCCAGCAATGAACGTAGCAAGTTTTGCTCTTACTTCTTCTTCACCAATACGTTGAGCATTACTTGCTGTCATATTAGTTCCGCCCCCTGTAGGTTCAGTTACAGTGATCTCAATAGATTTTAGTTCTTTCTTTTCACAAGAAAATCCCATTGAAGGAAACCAATCTCTATCTGTGCATTTCCAATTAACTTTTATACCATCATCTTCAAAGAATGTACTAAATTCTTGGTTGTTGATAGCGTTTCTTTTTGGGACATCAACTTGGTCTGCTTTACTTCCAAACATTGAACAACCTGTTGTTGTCAACGCTAGAACCGCGACCAATATTACTGTGTTTACATTTTTCATACACCCTCCTAACTTGGGTTTTATTTAATTAACACTAGTATTATACTGAATTTTGTTGTGATATGCAATATGTTTGGGTAAAGAATTTACCCTTTTTTGTCGTTCTGTAGATAAATCTCAATTTGTTGACGTTCAGAATCTGATAGCAAGTCCACATCATATTCACCTGTTTGAATCTTTTCAACTAGATGGTTAATGTATTCTTCGTTATATAAGTATGTGTCTGTACCTTCTTTCTGAATTTCAATCCATGCGTTACCTTCAAACTTGTAAACACGATTAGGCATTTGATCTACTCTAACAAACGTATCACCTTTCATTGCTACTGTAGGGAAGGACTCTCCAAAACTAGTACTACTAGCATTGCTGTTGTCTGTTTGTAAGAATAACTCAGGGTGTAATGATTTCAATGCATCTTTGTGAATTGATCTACCTTCAGGGTCTAACATGTAATCAGACTCGTCATCCTCTGATTTTACTTGTTCGATAGTAACACCTGTAGTTTCTATGTCCTCAGGTTCAGGAGTTTCTTCTTCAACTTTGTTACCTTCATACTCCTTAAATTCTGTTTCAACTTCTTCGACTTCAGGTTCAGGTTCTACTTCTTCTGCTACTTCAAATATTTCTTGCTGACTGTCTTCCCAATCTTTGATTGCTTTTTTAGCCAGTTTGATTCTAGTTTCTAATGCAGTGAAGTCTAATTCAGGTCTAGCAAAATGTTCTACTGCTTCTTCTAGTTCTTCGTTAATTACACTTTCTTGTAGAGGTTCTGGCCCATCGTCAATCTCAAACTTTTCCAGGCTAGGGTTTTCCTTCCTGCGTTGTTCAAATGTGTACTGACTTGCGATTAGCAATAGAACTGCTAGTGGGTCAAATACAAAGATGATAACCATGATCAACCATGATACTGCTGTTTCTAATAATCCTGCATCAGCATCTTCTGTGCCAGTAAAGAACTCAGCAATATACCTAATAGGTCCTACTTCACTCTCAACTAATCTAACTGCTTGTTCTGATTCAAACTTCTCGTCTCTAAGACTATCAATAGTATTATAGATACCATCAATTGTAAGGTTCCATTCGTCTATCTGCTCAAGGTCATCATCTTGTGATGAATTACTTTGTTGTCTTAAACGATTGATCTCTGCTGTAGCGGCATCAACTGTGTCTTGTGTCTGGGCACGATAGTCATTGATGTTGCCTTGTGCTTCTCTAACTGCGACTGAGGCTTCTCTACGCAACTCTGATTCTCTGTCCCTTGCACTATCTCTAAGTCTAGTAATCTCTGTAGCAATAGCATCACGTTCAGGTTTTTGTTCTTGTAAGACCCGTTCAGCCTCACCTCTGTTGTCTGTTCTATTGATAAATCCAGAGTCTTCTTCGTCTCTATAACTTGCTACAAGTTCATCTAAGGGTACAAGTTTATCTGTTTGTACTTGGATATCTGCTGTTAAAGAAGTCTCTAATGCTTCTAAGTCTCTATCTAATCTTTCGTTGATAGCAGTAATTTGTGTTTGGTTGTAGTCGATATCGGCTTGTACTGCGCCTCTAGCACCTGCAATAATCTCTTGTTGTTGAGTAATGGAACCAGACACATCAAACCCATCACCAGAGTTCAATCCAGCAATACGGTCTTCAAGTATTTCAATTCTGTTTTCTTCTCTAGCAATCTGCCCATCAATACGTTGTACAGTTGCAATGGCTTCTGTTGCGTTTCCTGATGCAGTATCATGTGCTTTAGATAAAAATCCAAAGATACCGATTGATGTGATCAACATTAGGACCAGTACGGCAATGCTTAGATAGGTCTTTAACCACCATGTGGCTATACCCCAATATCTATGTAACCAAACTGCTGTAACGAGTTTGCTTACCTCTAATACGCCTCCCATTATAATAATGGGTATGACTGCCGCTGAAAATATAGCGGCTAAACCTGATACTGAATAATAAATGGCAACACCACTGATAGTAAGTGCTGTCACTAAAGTTAACCAGGCTATAAAGATGCTTGTCTTCATATAATTTGTTTCCTCTGCGTTATCGTACATAGTATTTAGTGCGATTTAGCATTGTTTTAAGTATTGTTATTCTGCTCTACCTAATTCTGCTGAGAATAAATGACCATATGTGTCAATAAATTCTTGGTAAAACATAGATAGCCTTCTTGGTATGCCGGGCCCTTGTTGAATTTCATACATAATAAAGGGAGCAATACCTTCTTCTCCTTTACCTTCGATAAGTTTATCTCTCAACTTAACTTCGACTACACGGATAGAGTCACCGTCAGGGAATGAGTATTTTGCTCCGACTAATTTATCTATTTTTAATTTTTTAATTGCGTCTGGCCAGTTGTCAGGGCTATAATTAATATCAGTCATCCTTTTCTACGACCTCTTGATCATAGGTAACATCATATCCACCCTTTCTCATAGTCCACCAATCATCATCGTCTTGGTAGTCCCAATCGATTCCGAAAAACGTGTCATGACCATTTTCCTCATAACCCATTTCTTCTAGGTCATCAACAAGTAAGTCTCCTGATGCAAGATCATCAAAAATCTGTTGAACTTCTTCATCAGACTTATTTGGAAATATATCTTTGAGATATGCAAGATCAATTTCTAGTGCATATTTTCTTTGAACTTGATGCCATTCAGACATCGTTGCAACGATTACCTTAGCCATTAGTGACCTGAACTCCAGTGTGCATATTCTTCTTTACATTGATATTCACCACAGCAACATTGACCACCGTCAACATCTACATAGTCATCATCACCTGGTTGTGCTGGAAGCATATCTGCAAGTGTATGCAAAGTTCCTTCTTCGTCTTTAAACGTATCCTTTATCGCCATATTATTCTCCTACTTTTTCTTCTATTATTATTTGGCCTTGAAAGATACTGATACATTCATCAGAATCAAAGCCGTTATCTAAAAGATAGCACTCGCCTTCGTCTTGTACTTCTTCTATAAATTCTTCTAGTTCTTCGCCTTCTTTAGACTTGAAACGTGACCAGTCCCAATCGTCCCAACAGCCGTCCCATGAGTCAATCATTTCTGCTTCAGAGAAATCATTCATCTCCAACTCATCTGCAAAATCGTCAGCCATTGCTTCGACTAACATTTCGACTTCATATTCTTCTTGAGGAGTGACGAACCAGTTACCACTTCTCCAACCTGTTTCTATAGACACAATATCACCAGTGTCATAGTTTTTAAGATACTCATACTCAACATAACGTTTTTTGTACTTGTTACTTACTTGATAAGTTTTTCCTATTTCTATATTCATTATTTGTCGTCCCTAAATCTTACGAATCTTGGGAATCTTAAACTGTATGAGCCGTCCTGATTTTGAGATACTGCATCACATAATACTTCAGCAGTCTCTCCAATAACATCATCAGATGCTGAGTAGAACTCGTCACGTTGTTCGTCTGAGAATCCAGATCCAACATTTACTTTAATTAGTTTGCCATCGTCTGTCCCTTGACAAACTAATGCACCCAATCTACCTTCATTTCTTCCTGTACCCTCTTCGATAGCAATGACTTCTAAGTCTACAGTAATAGTAGGCTTCCATTTCATCCAAAAGAGATTACGTTTGCACTCATATGGTGCCTCTAACTCTTTGATCATAATGCCCTCGAACCCTGCATTGACCATATCGTTAGAGTATGTTTTAATTTGTTGCTTGCCTTCATCAGTGTCTAAGTCAACAATGATATGAGACATAGTTTCTAGTGAAGCAAGTTCATCAAAAAGAGGAACTAAGTTGTTCATTGCAGTAATACGTTTTCTGAATTGTGCATTACAATGTCCACGTTGAAAGTCTGCTAGTGGCATGACATCGAATACATGAAATACTGTATCATCAGCCTTAGCATCAGTTTTTCTACGTGCTTGTTTCATTAACTCATTGAATGATGCTCCGACAACTTCACCATCGAATACAAAACCCTTAGTGCAATTGCCGATATCTTTGCCTAACAAAGTAATTATTTTTCTTACATTAGCGGTTACTTGATCTTCAATGTGTGTGAAGTTCTCAAAGACTTTTCCGTTACGACTGTAACATGTTGCGACTGGCTCAGGATGATCATACATACCTGGCTCAAACGATACTACCATCAGAACTCTAACGCCATCTAATTTAGGCTCAAGTCTCTTAGTGCCTGACATTTCAGGTCTGCCATCTCCGTTAGTAGCAAGTTGACATTTAAAAACTGGTACTTCGTAGTCAGTTTTCTTACAAACTTTGTTGATTGTAGCAACTGAAAAGCCTGCTCGTAAATCTCTACGAATGACTGGAGCACAAAAGTTGTTCCATTCATCACTAGAAAATTGTAGAGACATCTTTGCTACTGCATCAATGGCATCATTACCAGTCAACTTACGTTCTTTAAGTTGTTCTAGTAATTCAATAAACTCATTCCAAGGATTAGCATATTCTCTATCTGATTCCTGATTGTCAGAAATCTTTCTGACTCCAAATGTAACATATGGATTGTAACACATGCCAGCAAGTTTAAGGAACGTATCTGCATTCTCACTGCCCAATGTGGCAGCCTCTAATGCTTGGGTCAAAACATCTTGCTTATGAAGTTTTGAATTTGATTCGTTAAGTTTGTGTATCCAACTTGCACTCATATGTGTCTCCTAAATATACTATTATTATACAGCCAAACAGTTTTAATGTCAACCCCTAGATTGATTAAAAGCCACAACTGCTTGGTCCCACCATACAGATAGTTGCGTGACTGATGCACTCACAACGTCTCCAACAGCGCCTGCTCCGCCGTACATAAATGTACAAACTAGATATCCTACGACAAAGCCTATTGCTAGATTTTTCATTTTTCCTCCATTACTTTAACACGATTCAACTGGGTGGTCACTAGTCCATCATCGTCAGTGCGATGACCTTTGACTGTGCCCTTAATTCTAAGTTCAGTGTCTACTGCTGGATGCAAAGTAGAAGAGGCAAAAAACACCACGTTACCAGTGCTAGTCTTAGCAGTGATAAAGTAGCAATTATACCTATGTGACAGAATGGTTCTAAGGATAGTAACATCCAACTTTACTCTGTCTTTGATTTTACCGATAGCCGTAGAAGTTTTAGTCTCCTCAGCAATTCGGTCCTCTTGACCTTTTTTAACGATAGCACGGTCATATGCTTTTGGAAGACTTGCGATCATACCGAAATCACTTGAACTGGTGATCATGTCTTTGTCTGCTAATGCCATAGCAGACCTATCAAAATCTGACATCCAACCACCTTGCAACATTTTAAATGTCAAGGCTTTGTAATGTTGGCGAACTTGAACACCAAGATTCTTGGTAGTGGCATCAACACCCTTAAGGTTGTTTTGCAGAAGTTCCAACATAATGTCACGGTTGGATTTTACTTTGTCAGAACCCTCATGTGCCTTCACATAAGTCTTGCCGTTGAGCAAGTATGCTTTAGCAGAAGCCGCCCAAACATCGTTGGCTGAATATTCAATTTGATTCCTACGCATAGTTCTCATTCCTTATGCACTCCAGTATGATTCTGAAAGAGTTGACATGTAGTGAGGAGTATTGATTCCCTCAGTTACAGTGATTTTTTTACCAGTACCTGGGCAGATGCCAGTCTTAGTAATCATTGGTTCAACATAATCTTCAACAGCAACAATCGTGTAAGATGATGCAAATTGCTTATGCACCATATTAAAGTGTGCTTCAGTAGCATCACGGTATGCATTATGCATGTTAGCATGATACTCAGGTAGACCATTTGCTACACATTCAGCAACTTGATCATAAGCCTTTTGATAATACTTAACAGTACGAGTGATACCTGCTTTAGCGGCACCTACTGTCTTGTACTGAGTAGAAGCATAACTTTTTTTGTTAGGCTCTCTGTGGATTGCTTGATTAGTGTTGTCGATGATTAAGTACATATTGTTCCCTTGTTTGTTCATAATATACATATATTATACGCAAAATTGTACCCAATGTCAAGCCTTTTTACCCATTATTTTCACTTTTTTACCACAATAATATCAATGACTTACTCAGTATCATCGTTTCTAATGACCCGTAAAAACGGTTTTTGACGTACAGTAGGGGTCTCAACTGGCTGTGGTTCTATATATTCAGCACCCTCCACCTTTGGTTTAACTGACTCATTCAAGTGATTAACCATCTGTGCTAACATAAAGACGATATCATCTTTATCTTCTTGCTCATCTAGTGTCTCTAGCCAAGTTTCTAGTTCTTCAACTCCACCGTTAAACAACAACTGGGCACACCATTTAATGTTGGCTTCATATCTACCTTCGTTCCATATACTCATTAGTGATTCCTCCCACCGTCAAATACACATACAAAATATAATCCATAGTGTCCTGTATTGTAGACTCTATGAAATTCTCCATCTTCGATACAAACAACATCACCTGAACTGACTGAAAATCTTTCCCCGTCAATCTCCATATCACCGGACCCTTCTATAAAGAAGTAAACTTCTTCTTGTCCTGCATGAGTGTGACCGTTTGTTGATTGATTTGCTCTTAGCATTGTGCTACTAAGAACTAAGTTCTTACCAAATGCATTATCTTTTAATACATATTGAGCATTGTCTTTAATTGTTTTTCCACCTACGTTCCGTATATTAACTCTGTCCATTATTCATACTCCGGATTGTATTGTTCATATTGACCTGTATACCAATGTTTAATAATTTTTTCTGCTGGCTTGCCTCTGACTGATTGTGAGATATTTGGGAAGCCTTCAACTCCACATGAACCAAATACTCTTCCGCAATCTGCGCCATATTGATTTTCATCAGGTATCAGTGTGTCTGATAACCAATATGCGGTACTTGCTGTAGTCCCTTTTGTTTCAAACCAAGGTTGAGTATCTATTGCTCTAAGTAAACCTTCAACAAAGATTGCTTGTGCTGAAAAATCAGTTGGTACATAATACTGCATACACTCGTCATAGTATCTGTCTTTGTATGTTCCTTGAGTACAGAATCCATCTTCTACCCAACCTCTACTTAAAAACATTTTATGACTTTGAGCAAACAGATTCCATATAATTGGGGGAAGATCGTATGTAGTATACTGCCAACAAGGTTGTTGATTATTGCATGTCCATGATTGATACATGTTATCAATGTATTCACCAGCCCTATATTCTATAAATTCTACAGTAGCATCTTCTTCCTCACCGATATCCATAATGTTAGGGAAGTTACCAATGACACCGTCAACTTCGTTAAACAAACGTGAGTCATTCCATACAACTCCTTCTCCTATATAGACTTCACCGTCGAACCTACCTTGGACTTGAGAAATAATTGAACCCATTCGTTCTGCATAATAACTTCTAAGGTCATCACGTTCATATTGATCATACTCACCCTCTAGTCCACAAAAACAAATCCACATTGCACTCCAGTCAGCAGACATAGATCCAACACCTAATTGATTTAATCTATCTGCTTCCCATAGTATGTGTTCTTCATGTGAGTCTAAGATTCTTTTTAAAAGAGGCTTATCTACATAAACCATACCATCAAAAGGAAACAATGGATTGTTATCGTCATCTAATGCTAAAAACTGCCATGCATAATGCATAGTCATACCTAATTCTTGTGCGGTCTCAGCAATAAATTCAATAGTCCAATCTGCTATATGTTTACGGTTGTGATTTATTTCCCATGTTTCTGCTTGATGATCTTTCCAATAACCAAAGTTGTATACCCATGCTGTTTCTACACCGTTTTCTTTTAACTGACGTAGTGTTGTTCGATACATCAACTTAGTATATTCTACTCTAGTACAATCAGATATCCAACTAGCACCTCTACCCTTGTAGTTGTCATATATCCATTCTACACCATAGTCTTTAAAACCAATTGCTTTAAGATGATCAGGACCAAAAGAGTTTGATGGCATGGGTAAATCAAAGTCACCCATATATGATTTTTTGATTTTTGCACTATGAGGATTGACACAAGATCCTTCACTATCGTTATCACTAACAGTTATCTGTACACTTGCTGTTGCGCCTGAGCAGTTCAGAGAGTACGTGTAATCGCCATAGTTATTTAATGTGAAGTTCTCACTACCACTTAAAGACTTAGTGCCAGACCAAGAGCCTGATGCTGTACATGAATCTGCGTTTGAACTATTCCAAGTTAATGTAAAACTATCACCTGATACAAGACTAGTCTTGTCTGCGGCCATTGATGCTGTAGGGCTAGGAGTGTTACCACCTGTGTTACCACCTCCAGATACAGTACCTGAAATGATAGCACCCGCAACATCTTTACCGCCCCCACCACCGCCACCGCAGGCTGTGAGAATTGCTAGTAAGGGAATGAGTGTGATATGTCGATAAAATGTCATTCTGTGTACCTATATGTGTCAAGTGTTTATATAGTATACACGAATTCGGTACCCAATGTCAATAGAAAAATGCCCAAATCTTACGAAATGGGCATTTCTGTTTTACTGAGTTTTCTCTGAGGAACTGTAATTAACTAAATGCTAATTTGACCAATTGCGTGTACCATGATCCAAGTAGTTGTTACGAATAACATTACTTCACCAAAAGTCTCGCAATTAGGACAGTATTGCTTCATGCTAAAGAGTTTTTTCAATGTTGTCTCCGTGTGTGTATTGCAAAGGACGTAGTTTTAATTACTCATCTAAAAAAGGTTTTTAGAAATGCGTAAAAAATACTACTATGTAGGACCCTCCTACAATGACTATTTATGCCTTATATTTGCTTTTGCTACTTTTTGTAACGTCTATAAAAATGTGGTGACCTTACACTTTTATGTACGAACAAATGTCATACATGAACACAAAAGAGCATGTTCATTTATTAACCTCTTTCCAAAGTGTCATACTTTGTCATACTTGGGATTCTAAATATTCTCTTAAATTACCATGCAATGTGATCATCATTGCTGTCTTATGTTCGTAAACTCTGATAAAAGGTTCTCCCTTTTTACCTCTTATTTTGTGGACACCAAGGTAATATGGGCATTCGATCTTTTTAATTATTTCTTGTATAAATGCTTCTGGAGCAATGATTCTTTTTTTGTGCATTGACTTGGGATTAAGTCCTAACTCAAAATCATAGTATGTAAGTTTTGCTAACTCAAATAATTTGAGTCCTTCATCACTAAGTCGTAAGCCTTGTCCACCTCTACCTGTCAGCCACATTTTAAATACGATATCGCCTATGGGCATACTAGCCGGTACTATACCTTCGGGTAGTTCTTTAAGAATGGCTTCAGTAATTTTTTCTTTGTTTTTAGGAAATTTCATCCGGATATACTGTACGTCCGGCGTTTAAGAATACTACAGTAAATTTGTCCGTTTTAAATTGTGCATTTAATTTTCTGCATAAGTTTCTTGCATGGCCCGGATTAGAAAAACTTGTCTTTTTATATTTCGGAGCCGCATCACCATTTAAGTAATGTGATGATTTTAGGTTGATAGGCTGGTCATCGTAGTATACTGCCCAAATGCCAGATGCTTCGATAATCTGATCGCATTTGTATGTATCTTTATCAACGTATTCCAGGATGACGTGTGGTTGGCTTCTACTCACTTGAAAGAGCCGCCTTTAACTTGTACATCAATTGTTTCTTCATTGTCTTTTTCCTTTTTTAAATCATGCAAATCTGATAACAACATAACTAGTTCGTCTCGTAAACCCCTGGCGTGATCGATAGAAAGAACAACTGTATTTGATTTCTTGCTCTCTCCTAACGACACCTTGTTCACAAAATCTTTTATGTGTAACATAATATGCTTATATATTTATCAGATTTTTTGCTTCTTCTCTAGTTTTAAACGGTCCTTGATACGGATATCGTTGAATAAAAATATATTTTGGGCAAAATATTACTTGATCAATACCGTTGTGTTCAACTACAAAGTACCCTGCGGCATGGAAGCATTTTGATTTCTTAGTCTTTGTAAAGACATGAAGACCTCGTTTAACATCATACACAGAGTTATATGTCCTTGCTGTAGTAGGATACTCTGGGTAAGGTGTATCTACTTTAGCAGTAGATTCTTTAGGTGCTATGAATTTAATATTTGTTTTCTTTTGAATCTTTTTGATAGACTCAAATTCAAATACATCATTTTGTAAAGTTACGTTGAATGTTCCTACGTTGTTTGCACAAACATTACCTACTTTACGTTCACCGTCTGTTAAAATCCAAAACTCATCATCTTTGATAGGCTTTGCTGTTAGTTCTACATCTAATATCATTTTTTCTCCGTTAAGTTCATATACGTAAATTTTGTTTTCAGTTTTAACCATTTGCTAGTTTCCCAGTATATGGTGTGTTCAACCATTTAGAATACACATCAGCCTGATCACTGATTCTGTTAAGTTCATACTTACCACAGAATCTCATAAAGTGTACACCAACTTGTGCAACATTATCTTTATTAACACCGTTCTTTACAACATCATCAGTAGCATTTCTAAACTCTAATGGTTGTGCTGTAAGATCGATCAATGTACGATTACGTTCATAATCATCACGTACCCTGTGTTCGATTTCATTGTGATCAGTCCAACGTTGTAACATGATGTTATTCCAGTTGAAACCACCTTTGTCTTTATCAGCATATGCTTCTATTAGACCTGTCTTGTTCTTAGTACCCTTCTTACGTACACCTGGATATGCACTGAATACATTATCACTAGTGTCACCACGCATACACTTCTCAAACAATAGATACTGAGGGTCTTCTAATGTCTTATGCTCCTGAGTCTTTTTGTCAATGACTGGTCTGCCTCTATCATCAAAGTACCCGTCAATCGTAATCAACTGTTTGTTGACACCATTGTACATATGAACAGACTCTGATAGCAACTGTAAATAGTCAGTATCAGTAGAAATAATGATATGTTCATCATCAGGGTGTAGTGCGGCAAAACGTGCTATGCAATCATCAGCCTCAGCATTCGGATCACGTAAGACTGTTACATTAGTTTTCTCAATTAAGAATGTAGTCAATGCTTGATAAGTCTCCCAGAACATTTCACTTTCTTCAATCTCTGCTTCAGTCAAGTCTTGTTCTTTTACTTTGCGATTGGCTTTGTATGGAGTATAAAACTCTTTACGCCATGAACGACCTTCTAAACAAAAGACTACATGATCAACGCCATAGTTACGAACTGCTTGATTGACCGACCCTAGAGTCAGATGCAGAGCCATACCTATCTTTTCCCATGTATCTGCATTGCGTGATGCAACATGCTTTGCACGGAAGAAAGCATTCATTGTGTCTATGAGGGCGTATTTCATTTAAAGTCTCTTATTTATCATTTAATAAGATACTATTATACGCAATAACTACGCATATTGCAAGCCTTTATGGGTAAAAAGGGTAAATTAAATTTTATAGATAAAATCGATAGTTTCTATGGGTAATGGAACTAACCATTTTGAAGTTGTGTTCCATTCTTGGAATGAGTGCTTTTTGTGTTTCTACCCACCATTCATCAGACATATTGCATAACCTTTCAATCTCATCAGCAATGGCTATTGCTCTGCTTTCATCATCTTCTAATAAATCGTATGCTTCGTTTATATAAGGAGAAAAGGTTTTATATCCCATATCACGTAATACTTTTAAAGAGTTGGGCATACCACATAAAATAAATGGAATTTTTGCTATTAGAAACTTAAATGTTTTTTCAGTAAAAGTAATACTATCTAAAAAATTTGTGTCCAAAGTAGTTACGATTTTGCGGCCGTCACGGATAACACTTCTATCATGGAAATACTTTGTTTCTGTTATAATAGCAAAATAACATTGTTGTACATGATGTTGCATACTACTAGCAAAATGCAACTTTTCATTTCCTTCATTACCGTGCTTATGATCCACGTCTACATCAGAATGATTTTTAAACCCTAGAGGCTTTAAATTTTCAACTATCGGCCTGTTGTCTAATAATGCTTGAAATATCCATTTTCCTGATTCAGGAAAATATTCTTCATTGATCGTAGTATAACCCGGTGATGCAGGGTTTGCATGATAAGTAATGATACTATCAAATTGACCTTCATCTAATCTTAATGACATTAAACCTTGATCGTGTAGATTTCTACGAATAATTTGTCCTACAAAATATACTCTATTCAACTTAGGATGATTATTGTAAAATAAAAATTTCCATGGTTTTATTTTTGGTTTACTGTTTATTTTTTGTATTTCTTTTTTCTTCTCATCATCCAGACCTTGATAGTGAGTTGCTATATTTTCTTCTAAATTATTAGAAAGAATAATAGTCATACCTTCCATTAACTCATAATCTTCTTTATGTTTTTTTGCATATTCATAATTTAAATGATGTGCGGCTCCAGCAAAAATCATAATGAAATGTGAACTTCGAGGTTTTTCCGCTCCAAAGTTTGCTAAGTGTGACATTGATATTTCATAAAAAACGTCAGACCAAATTTTCATATCTCTCTGGGTATACCCTTCAGAATCCATGAGCATAACAAATTTGTCTTTACCTTGTAGTTGAGCCCGCATCCACATAAATTCTGCTATTAGTTTAACTATTGCTTGATGGTATTCGCCTCCCTCATTCCACCACTCACCTTCATAAATTTCACTCGGTAACATGCACAACCCTGGAGAAATCATAAACACATCATCAGTGCCTACTGTTCTATAGGCATGAAATATTTCCCAACTAGATAGGCCTTGGTCGATGTTATTGCTGATGTGATCTAATATATGTTCTGCTACCCCGGGGTCCAGAGTATCTCTAATATCATCGTACATTTTTAATCGTTTATAAGGGGAGGCTGATACGATTGTACAGCATTGTCGAGTGTTTTGTTTGGATCAACATAACCTTCGGCTTGTGCGACTTCTTTATTTTCAAAAAATTTGTGCATTTCTTCTATGAGAAACGTTCTGTTTTCCTGCACAGACAAGTCTAATCTGCGTTCATTAATAAGAGTAGTTTGATGTAGTTTCCATGCATCAAAGGCTTTTTGCGACACAGTTTCCATTAAGTCTTTACCGGCTTGTCCTGGTAAAGGTGGGAACGACATTGCTGGTAATTCTTCATTATACTTTTTACAAAAGACTACTGTTTCCATTAATCAATCATCCAAAACATCCAAATAATCATTGGATATAATCCTAATAGTAGATATTCTACTCGTTTAAATTGTTTTTGACCTTTCTCAGTTATATCATACATATTAACTTACCTCTGTTCTTCCGTCACCCAAATCTTTACTAGTAACAACTCTCATATCTGCACCAGTAATTGGATCCTTGTCTTTTCTATTATGCGGGTCTGCTTGTGCTTGTTCATATACTTCTAATGCGATATTACGACAGACTTGTTGAAACCATCTGTCAACAATTTCTTCATCGTTATCATCGTCTTTTTCTTTGTATCCTGCTTTGATTAGATTTAACACGAACTTGTCGTTCCAATCCATTTCAAATGCACCATTATTTATATCTTCAGGATCAAGTTGCATGTCTAAGATAGATACCCAAGGTTCTCCGGCTCTGGTTGCTTTTTCTTTCTCACTCAGTTTAGGTGCCGCTTTCTTTTTTGGTTCGGGTTTTTTCTGACCGAACATGCTTTTAATTTTATCTAACATTTAGTTCCTCTCTAAGTACTTATCATGTAATTTGAATGACGCAAGATTTTTTGCTTTAGACTCGCACATCATGTCAGCCCATGATAAATGATCAAGTGCCCAGTCATTGACTGCATTGTTCCAGTAGAAGTCAGAGTGAGCCCTGAGTTTTTGCTTCTTGTGATTTGATTCTAGCAGAGTATTTAAGTCAGGCTTATGATCAATGTTATGACCTGTAAGATAATCCTCACGTGATACTGAGTAATGAATAACAGGACGAACACCACGCCATGAGTCGATTATACGTTTACATCGATCATCGGTATGTAGAATATATTCTCCGTCTTTGACCCAGTGATGGTGTATGTCCAATACGAGTGCAAGATGATCGGCGAGTTCGAGGCTTGCGTCAAGGCCCCACGACATCTCATCGTTTTCGATTGTGATTGTGTTACGTGCCTCGGGTGATAGTCTAGGTAAGACATCGATGATACCTTGGGGACCTTTACGTCCTGAGATATGTACGTTGATTTTGAAGTCCTGAAAGGACTTGCCGTATCCCATTGCCCTTGCCATATCCACATGATACTCAAACTCCGTTATACTATTATTTACTATGCCTTCACTTGCTGATGCAAGAACTGTAAACTGACCTGGATGAAACGATAGTCTGACATTGTTGGCACGTGCAACCTCACCGATAGGCGCACATAGTTGCTCCATACGATTACGAACGTCAGCCTGTTTGTAGAAGTATGCAAACTCCGGGTGAGTGTAACCAGTCATCATATCACTAGTTAGACGTACCATACGTAATGATAAGGGTAGAGTGGCAACTTTAGATACAAGATTGTATGTATTAGTCAGATTACGCTCCATGACTTCCCACATCTTGTCTTCTGCTTTGTCAGGGTTATTACGCAACCACGTCAATGTGGTGCCACCTGTGTTGAGTCCCTCTGTAGAAACTACTTGTTGCTTGTCATTGACTTCAGACCATTTGCAGGCGAAACCGATGCGTTTAATATTATTATCTGTAAACATTGATAAATACTCTTATAAAGTGATGGAAAATAAAACCTATGCATGATATACGAAACATACTGAACATTATAAACGAAAGTGAGAGTGATGTCAAGCCTCATTTACCCGAATCTAATCCAGGCGAAACATCAGATTTCGTTAAAAATAATGCTAGATTTGCGGCACATGGCGAAGAAACACTAGATTCAATGGTCGCAGGCTTTGAAGTTGAAACTTTACCTGAGTTTTTAGAAGACGAGGGTGTTGAA
>Ga0222717_10000892_pt1 | contig 25043 bp, 51 predicted proteins | sample C33_18DmetaG_FD_165053 | JGI IMG/M metagenome (GOLD analysis project Ga0222717, IMG submission 165053) | Estuarine water microbial communities from San Francisco Bay, California, United States - C33_18D | ecosystem: Environmental > Aquatic > Marine > Unclassified | place: USA: California... | reverse complement strand
GATGAAGAACTTAAAAGAATTTCTTCTAACATTAGTACTCTTTCCAATGCTAGGTCTCAATCGATCCAAGTACGAGACACCTCGGTGGCTGGGGGCGTTAGAACAACCATCTCTACTTCAGAACTTAGGATGGCAGCAAAACGTATTGAAGTTGAAGAAGAAAATAGAAAGAACGTTCAAAGGAAAAGAGAAGTAGTAGCAGATAGTTTACAGAAGTACCAACTAGCAATATTAGAGTTAGATAATAATACCGAAGTAGCAGGTGAGCTAGGACCTCTTCAATACCTTTCAGGACTAACAGGTACTCCTATGGACAAAATTATTAATATACTATTGCTAGTTATTATATTTGTATTTGATCCTCTAGCTATATCTTTAGTAGTAGCAGCAAATTTCGCATTTGACCAAGCAAATAAGAAAACTATCTACGGTGAATACGAAGATACTTGGGACGACTTAGATGAAGAAGGTTACCCTTTACCTAATGAAGATTTAACTAAAGCAGCAAAGGAATTTGAAGTTAAAGATCCTGAAGAAGATGAAACACATAGTGATCATTTATATGAGGAACCAAATATATCTAGAATAAAAAAATCTTTAGAGGAAATAGAAGTTGTAGAAGCTAAAGAAATAAAACCTAGGAGTCCATACTCAAGCCGGATGGACATTATAGGTCAAAACGGAAACGATGGAGCACACTACAGTGAAGAAGTATCCAAAACAGGTAATCAGTTAGCTAATAACATTCAAAAGATATTACAAAAAGGACCGAGTAGGTGGAGAGTACTCCTTAAAACAGGAGAGTCAGTTTGGGTATCAAGAGCTGATGCAATGAAACATTTTACAGACCCCGATTTAACCAAAACTTATTAAGATTATAGTTGTTTTATAGCGTATATTTTCTTATATTGTATTATATAAAAAAGAAAACATATGTCTCAATTTAAAGTTATCGAAGCGTTGAAAGCGCAAGCTAAAGCTGATAAAGCTAAAGCATTAATGTCCCTAGAATTACTAACCGTCAATGCAGTAGGTATTGGAGATCATACAGCTAATGATTTTTTAAAAGATGCTAATGAGTCTTTAGAGCTCTTAGTAGATGCTGATGATAAACTTACAGCAATAGCAACATACTTCCCAGAAGATAATCCTTCCAAAGTACTAAATGGTTAGTAATGAGTAAACAAGTAAGAGAGTACGAAAATAAATTAAAAATAAAAGTTACAGAAATGAGCAGCAGAGAAATCAGCAATGCTAAGAATCCTCCTTCAGCAAGAGAAATACTTAGAGATGAGTATCCAACAATTCACGACGCCTACGAGCAGATTATTTACGAACAGTTTGACCTATTTGCTAAGAAGCATTTAGACTACGGTATGCATAATGTTAGTGCAGGTACAAATCTAGAAACAGCAGACGAAATGGAATTTGCTATGACAGGACTATGGTACAGACTTTCAGATAAAGTTAACAGATGGAAGAATATGATCATATCAGGTCGTAAGGCACAAAATGAAACATTACTAGATACCTTTCAAGACATAACTAACTACGGTATAATTGCTCAGTTAGTATCTAAAGGGTTATGGAAAAACGATTAAGAGTTTGAAGAAAATTTATCCAGATAAAAAAGTACTTAAAGCAGACCCTTTAGTGAAAGAGGTATGGGAGAGTAAGTTGAAACAGTCACCTAAATCGAATAAGCATATTTCTTATTCACAGTTGAGCAGTTTCTCTTCTTGTCAAAGACAGTGGTATTTACAGTACGTAAAGAAGCTTGCTCCTTACCAACCCTCTATTCATGCTACTTTTGGAACAGCAATGCATGAGACTTTACAAACATGGCTTGAAGTTTTGTACCACGATAAGGTTAAGACAGCTAATGAAATGGATTTGGATGCTTTGTTATATGAGAATATGATTAAAGCCTATAAGTCTACTAAAGCACAAAACTCTCATCAACACTTTTCAAATGAAAAAGAACTTACAATGTTCTGGATTGACGGTAAGCATATTCTTAACTACATTAAAAAGAAAAGACGAGCATACTTTGGTACTAAAGGAGTATATTTAGCAGGAGTAGAGACGCTATTATACCAAGAGTTACGCCCTGGAGTTAAGTTTAAAGGCTTTATTGACCTTGTATTCTATGATGCTAGAGTAGATAGGTGGAAGATTGTTGATATAAAGACATCTACCTCAGGGTGGAATCAATTTGCTAAGAAAGACGATAAGAAAATAGCTCAAATACTACTATATAAAAAGTTTTTTTCAGAACAGTTCAACGTTCCCATTGAGAAGATAGATGTAGAATATTTTATAGTTAAAAGAAAAGTTCCAGTTGAAGCGGAATTTGCCGCAATGCAAAGAAGAGTGCAAGAGTTTAGTCCTACTGCTGGTAAGATAAAGGTTGGTCAAGCTGTATCACTAATGAATGAGTTTGTTACAACAGCTATAGATAATAATGGTCAATACATAGATAAAGAGTATCCTACTTCTCCTTCAAAATGGGGCTGTAATTTTTGTGCGTTTAAGGAAATGAGAATATGTCCTGATGCAATTTCTGGATAAAGAGCCTATTTATATATAAATATATAAGTATATATGTTATGAAAAATTCCGAGAAAAGACTTACAACAGTACGAATAGAAGATGATCTATTTCAAGAGTTCAAATACCAATGTATAAAGAATAAATTTTCTTTTCAAAAACTTGCATCAAGGTGTATATTTTTATACCTTACCAACAAAAAATTTAGAACAGAGTTACATAATTTAACTAACATAAATTTAGAAGAATTAAATGATGATTAAAAAAGAAGACCGTAAAACGGTACTGATGTTATGCGATGATATAAGAATGCATTCAGGAATAGCTACAATGGCTAGAGAGATTGTATTCGGAACAGTCCAACACTATAATTGGATTAACTTAGGAGCAGCAATAAAACATCCCGAAGAAGGAAAGGCTTTAGATTTATCTAAGTCAGTATCAGATGCTACAGGAGTAAAGGATGCTAGTGTAATGCTATACCCTAATAGCGGGTATGGAGATGCACAAAAACTAAGACAGTTACTAAAGGTACATAAAGTAGATGCTATTTTTATCTTTACTGATCCTAGATACTGGACTTGGTTGTTTGATATTGAAAGAGAAATAAGACAACATACACCACTGGTTTACTTAAACATCTGGGATAACTATCCAGCTCCATTATATAATAGAGGGTATTATGAATCTTGCGATCTACTGATGGGTATTTCTAAACAAACTGTTAATATAAATAAATTAGTCCTTGGAGAAAAGGCAAAGGCAAAGAAAATTAAATATGTACCTCATGGTATAAATGAAAAAGACTTTTATAAGATAACAGCTGATACAGAAAAAACCAAAGGTGACTATGATAAGTACTTGGAGTTCAGAGAAAATATATTTGAAAATAAAAAAGATATAGAGTATGTCGTATTCTTTAACTCTCGTAACATAAGGAGAAAATCAGCACCAGACTTAATCGTAGCTTATAGAGCATTCTGTGATAGTATAGGAAAAGATGCAGCAAAGAAATGTGCCCTAGTTCTTCATACAGCACCTGTTGATACAAACGGTACAGATCTAAGAAAGGTTAAAGAAGCAATGTGTGACCCTTCATATGTAAACGTATACTTTTCCGGACAGAAACTATCAACCCAACAAATGAATTGGATGTATAATCTAGCAGACTTAACTGTTCTCCCTTCTTCTAATGAAGGTTGGGGATTATCTTTAACTGAATCCATGATGGCAGAAACAATGATAGCAGCAAACGTAACAGGAGGTATGCAAGACCAAATGAGATTTGTAGATGATAATGGAGAATGGTATACACCTAGCTCAGATGTTCCTTCTAACCATAGAGGTACCTATAAAGAACATGGAGCATGGGCACTGCCTATATTTCCAACAAACATATCCCTAGTAGGGTCTGTGCCTACTCCTTATATTTTTGATGATAGATGTAGTTTTGAAGATATAGCTTACGCAATCGAACAAGCATATAATCTAACGCCAGAAGAACGATCAAAAAACGGTAAGTTAGCAAGAGAGTGGGTAACATCGGTAGAAGCAAAAATGTCTGCAACTAATATGAGTTTAAATGTTATAGATGCAATTGATGAAACACTACGAGACTTCAAACCTCGAAGTAAATTTGACATAATTAAAGTCGGAGAACCAAAAAGAGATTATGTAGAGCACCAGTTGCTTTATTAAATAAAAATTCTTATATTAATAAAAAGTTATATAAATGAGTAAACCATTAGCAATCGTTTCTTGCCCAATAGATACATATTCAGGATATGGAGCACGTTCTAGAGATTTCGTTAAAGCATTAATAAAAAGCAAACCAGAATGGGATATACGTATACTTGGTCAGCGCTGGGGTAATACCCGATTTGGTTATTTAAAAGACCATAATGAAGTAGAGCTTAATAATCTTTTAATTTCTAAACTAACCGAAAAGCCGAAAATATGGTTCCAGATTACAGTACCAAATGAATTTCAACCAGTAGGGGAATACAATATAGGAGTAACAGCAGGAATAGAAACAACAGTATGTGCTGCACCATGGGTTCAAGGAGTTAACAGAATGGACTTAATAATAACATCAGCACAACATGGAAAGAGAGTATTTGAGAACTCTGTATATGAAATGCAAGATGATAGAACTAAACAGTCAAAAGGTAAATTAGAGTTAACTAAACCTGTAGAGGTTTTATTTGAAGGAGTAGACTTAACCAAATATAAAACTGTAAATAGTTCTGGAAATATATCGAAAGAATTAAATAAAATTAAAGAACATTTCTGTTTCTTGTTTGTAGGTCATTGGCTACAAGGAGATCAATATGAGGACAGGAAGAATGTAGGAGGTATGATAGAAGAGTTTTTACATACATTTAAACATACATCAGTTAAACCGGCTTTAATATTAAAAACTCAAACATCTAACAGTTCTATATTAGATAGAGATAAGATTATAGAGAAAGTTAATACTATAAAAGCTGCTGTAGGAGGAGATAATTTACCTAACATATACATACTACATGGTGAGTTAAATGACAGCGAAGTAAATGAACTATATAACCACAGTAAAGTAAAGAGTATGGTATCTCTAACCAAAGGAGAAGGTTTTGGTAGACCTCTACTTGAATTTACAACCACAGGTAAACCCTTAATAGCTTCAGGATGGTCAGGGCAATTAGATTATTTAGATAAAGACTTATCAATTCTTATAGGTGGAACATTAGAAAACATCCATCCATCAGCAGTGGTGAAGGATATGTTGGTAGCTGAAAGTAAATGGTTTAAGTATAATGTCAAAGAAGCAAGAACAGCATTAAAATTTGTATTTAAGAACTACAAAAAAGCTTCTAGGTTATCTGCTAAACTTGCTATAAAGAATAAGAAAGAGTTTAGCTTAGATAAGATGACAGAAAAGCTAGCTATAATTTTAAATACACACGTACCTTTCTTCCCAGAGAAGGTAGACTTTAAACCAGTAGCACCAAAAACAATCAAATTAAATAAACCAGCAAAAAGATAAGATATGAACTTAGTTAAAGGCCCATTCGGAAGTAATGCTTGTTATGAGCAATCATTCCAACAGGAAGGTAAAGAAATAAAAACATGGTTATGTTTCGGCAGTGGATTTACAACATCCACTTTAATGACAGAAGGATCTAAATCAGTACAGGATTTATTAGAAACAGCACCAGAATTATATAAAGACTTACTTCATACGGATGAAGAAAAGAGGGTATGGTTTCCTGCTACAATAACATTACCAGAAAAAGGTATGGTATTCTTAGATGGGACATCAAAAGAGGAATGGAAGTGGTCTGCATCACTAGCAGTTAAGCTAACAGAAGAAGAGAAAAAGAAGTTCCCAAAAGACCAAACGCATAAAATGGATATGGTTAATAGTAAACAGTTTGAGAAGAAAGATTTTATGGATGCATTAGAACACATAGGATTTTATAAAGTAGATTAATATGAAGATAAGCTATGCAATCACAGTTTGCAATGAATTTACTGAGATACAAAAACTACTCCCTCTATTATTAGAAAATAAAAGAGTACAAGATGAAATAGTACTTTTGTATGATTCAAAAAATGGAGACTCGGAAGTACTTGAGTATCTTTTAAAGTTCAATAAGCTACCCAATGTACAGACCTGGAGAGGATTGGATTTTGATGGAAATTTTTCAAAGTGGAAAAACCTACTTACATCGTACTGTGATGGAGATTATATATTTCAAATAGATGCAGATGAAGTTCCTACTATTGAATTAATTGAACTACTACCAGACTTATTGTCTACCAATAAAGAAGTTGATGTGTTACTAGTACCTAGAATTAATACAGTAGAAGGATTAACACAAGGACATATTGAAAAATGGGGATGGAGAGTAGATGAAAACGGACGGGTGAACTTCCCAGACTACCAATGGCGTATTTGGAAAAATAAACCTGAAATAAAATGGATCAATAAAGTACATGAAAGACTAAATGGATTCAAAAACTATACTACATTACCTGCTGTACCTCTGTACTGTTTAGATCATCCAAAAAACATTAATAGACAAGAAGAACAGAATAAATACTACGAAACATTATGAGAAAGACAGCATTAATATTAGGCGGTGGTGGATTTATAGGGGGACACTTAGCTAAGAGGTTAAAAGAAGAAGGTTACTGGGTTAGGATAGTGGACATTAAACAAGAACATGAATACTGGAAGATTAGCGATATATGTAACGAATATATCTCAGGAGATTTAAGGAACCCAGAAATAGTTTCAGCAGCATTTAGAGTAGAACGTGACCCAAATCATACAGATATAATTTACGATTACAGTTTACATAAACAACCTTTTACGGTTATAGACTCTTTTGATGAAGTTTACCAATTAGCAGCAGATATGGGAGGAGCTGGTTATATCTTTACAGGTGAAAATGATGCTAATGTTATGCATAATTCAGCACTAGTAAACCTCAACGTAGTGCAAGAAGCAACCTATACTAGTGTTGGAAGAATATTTTATTCATCATCTGCTTGCATGTACCCTGAACATAATCAATTAGATCCTAGTAACCCAAACTGTGAAGAATCCTCAGCATACCCTGCTAACCCAGATTCAGAGTACGGATGGGAAAAGTTATTTAGTGAAAGATTATACCTAGCATATAACCGTAATTATGGACTAGACGTAAGAATAGCTAGGTACCATAATATATTTGGTCCACAAGGAACTTGGACAGGTGGGAAAGAAAAAGCACCTGCTGCAATGTGTAGAAAAGCAGCAGAAGCAGATATGAATTTAGAAGTCTGGGGCTCAGGTAAGCAAACCAGATCTTTTATGTATGTGGACGAATGTGTAGAAGCTACATTAAGACTTATGAGACAAGATAAATTCCCAGGACCTGTAAATATTGGATCAGAAGAAATGGTTAGTATTAATGAGCTAGCTCAAATGGCAATAGACATCTCAGGTAATAAAGTATCTATAAAGAATATAGATGGTCAAGAGTTTATAGACAAATACGGGTTTGAATGTCCATTAGGAGTTAAAGGAAGAAATTCTCATAACAAACTTTTTAAAGAAAAAATAGGTTGGGAGTCTAAAACTACTTTGAGAGAAGGAATGGAAAAGACATATGCTTGGATTAATTCAAAAGTTAATATACCCTTTTAATGAAAATAAGTAGCATAGTATTTAGTAGGAACGATGGCTTTAAGGATGATAAAAGATGCCTTGCTCATTTTTTAGCTTGTTTAGAAACATTTGATGAAGTAATATATGTAGACTGGAACTCTGATGTAGAAAAAGGATCCCTATTATGGAGGTTAGAAGATAGATTACCAAAGACAGGTAAGATAAAACACATAGTAATACCACCATCAGCAGTAGAGAGGTTAGTAACTACTGAAGATGCTTTTAAGGTAAATGAAACTTTAACTAGGAATATAGGAATGGTCAGATCCACAGGAGATTGGATAGTAAATACAAACATAGATATAATACCACCTAGCAGACAGGAGTTGGAGAACTTCATTAGTAACGCAAATAAAGATAACTTTTATACAATCTCCAGAAGAGAAGCACCTTTAGAAGTATTTAACAAATACCAAGCAGAAGAATGGAAAGAATTTTATACAGAGCTATCCAAAACAGTACCAGAAAGATATTTTCCAGCAAAGGTTACCCCTAACGATAATTACAGTCTAATTAATTGCTGTGGGGATTTTCAACTTGCACATAGAGACATCTGGATGAAAATAAAAGGATTTGAAGAGGGTATGGATAAATTCTGTTTTATAGATACTAACGTACAGAAGAAAGCAGTATTAGCAGGTTTTGGTTTAGAAGTAGCATACAGCCCTCCTTTATTTCATATAGAACATGGAGCCTACACTATAACAGAAGATGGTGAAAAACAAAAATCAGATAAATGGCATCAAAATACTAAACAGAAAAAGTACAACGATGTTATGAAATGGGTAGAAAACTTTCAATCTACTGAAAACACAGAAGACTGGGGACTCTCTAATACTGATATCGAAATTGAAATTTTATAATTTAATTAACTATTTATAATAGTACAAAAAATACAACACAAATGAGTAAACTAGAAAATCTAATAAAAGAAGTACTTTCAGAAGCAGCAAAGGTAACATTTGCAGGACATAAGTTTATGTTGAAAGTAGATGTTAATGAAGATCCACAGAAGAAAGGATTAAAGATTCAATTCTTACCAACTAGTTTTGGAGGTATAACCCCTACTCAACAGAACGATATAGCAATCGAATTAGAACAGAGATTAGAATCAGGTTTATCGGAATACGAATTGAGAGTAGAAAGAGATAGAAACTTGAAAGATAAAACAATCATAGGTTTTTTCGTTTACATAGAATATTTTGATAAAATAGTGAGAAAAGCACTCGCTGGACAAAATCCAACAAAAGTTGCCGATGCAGAATAAAAGAGCTATAAGAAAAACACTTAAAAACTCTCTTAATCTCAGATTTACATTAAAAACTCTACAACCTACAAAAGAACAAATTGACAAAGGTTTGTTTATTGAGAGTATAGAAACTATGATAGCTATACAAGACAGGACTGAGTTTATGTTAACTGAATTAGGGATAGATTCTATTGCGTATGAAGATAAATACTACAAGGTAATAGAGAACCTATTTAGACTCTGCTTTAATAAAGAACAACTCTCACTCATACAGCTTTACTTATATGAATTAGTTCCAGACAAACAATGGAACGGTCAAATTGAATTAGAAAGAAAAGGTAAACCTGTAGAGATAGTTGACTTTAAGACTCCTAAACAAGTATGGGATGTGATAAATCTTTTTAGATAATAGTTGTTTCTTACTTTTATTTTTCTTATATTTATGTATTATTAATTTTAAAGGTTATATATGAACAAACAATTAGAAATGATCCCATGCCCTAAGTGTCCTGAGGATTTCCCAAAGCTTAGAAAAGAACTTTACAATTACCATACGTGTGTAAATTGTTCCACAACCGAAGCAGTAGTAGGTATTACAACTGTAGAAGGAACTGGTGACCATACTTACAACGGATTAATTATAATGGATCAAAAGCAAGCAAGAGCAATTGCAGATAGAGAGGCTGAAATAACAGGAAAAGCTAGACCAACCTCAGTAGAAATTCTAAACTTCGATAGAGACGAAAACGAAGTATCACAATCAATTAAAGAGAAAGTAACTAAGGTACTAGATGAAGATTTATCGAACACGATAGTTACCGATGATTCTCACCCAGATGAAGATATGGATGTTTCCGGAATGGTAAAAGGTATAGACTACTAAATGGCAAGACCTTCAAAAATATTAACCAAAGAAGCAATTCTTAGAGCTCAAAAGATGACTCGTTCTAATATGGCAGCAGCAAGATACTTGCATGTGTCATATAATCATTATAAAAAGTACGCTAAAATGTACAAGAATGATGAAGGAGTAACTTTATTGCAGGTACATATGAATCAAGAGGGGAAAGGTATTCCAAAGTTTTTAACAAACGGAGGAAAAGAACCACCCCTTATAGATTTAATTGAAGGTAGAATCCCAGTTGAACATTTTGATGCTAAGAAAATTAAACAGAGGTTGATCTTTGAAGGCATGATAGAAGAAGTCTGTGCTAACTGTGGATTTACAGAGAGAAGAGTAACAGATACAAAAGTACCGGTAATTTTAAGCTTTAAAGATGGTAATAAGAAAAATTACCACTTAGAGAATTTAGAGTTCCTATGCTACAATTGCTCCTTCCTGTATGCAGCATCACCAATAGAAGAGAAACAAGCAGAGGCAATGGAAGATTACGTTAAAACACGTGATGATGAACCTGATTGGGAGTTAGATGAACATCATATAGAACATCTTAAGGAATTAGGACTCTTTGACGAAGAAGAAAAACCCGGAGAAGAATTTATATCCAGATTGTAAAACTATTTATTTGTATGAAAAAGAAACCTAACAATAAGAAGTTGTCTACATTTAAAAAGAAGAAACCTCTAGAGAGAAAGATTGCTGATGACTTAGTCAGAACTCATGAACGTAATGAAAAGTTACGAGATAAAAATATCAATACATCATTCTTAGATTTATTTTAATTTAAAAAAAGGTTATGAAACGTTTAAATAATGTAATACTTATTATAGTAAGCTGTTGTTTTCTTATGGCTTTTACTTCAATATCTAGAAAACTTATTAGGTTAGAACCAATAGTTAAATTGGAACCAAAACCGCTGGAGTTCATATTAGACACCCCTACTTTAGTATCACCTAAACTTATTATACCGACTAATAGACATCAAGATTTTCTAAACGCAATAGGGTTTAAAGAATCTGGCAACAGATATGATATAGTTAATCGGTTTGGATATATGGGAAGGTACCAATTCGGGAAAAGAACATTGAGAGGTTTAGGATTTAAAGCATCTAGAGAGGAATTCCTTAACTCTCCAGAAATGCAAGAACTGGCAATGTATGAGTTACTCAAGACCAATAAAAAGTATCTACGTAAGTATATCGAGAAGTATGATGGAGAGGTAGTGCACGGAGTATTAGTAACAGAATCAGGATTATTAGCAGCAGCTCATTTAGGAGGAGCAGGAAGTGTTAAGAAATGGTTTAGGACCGGTAAGGTGAGAAAAGATGGCAACGGAGTAAAGATAACAAATTATATGGAAAAGTTTAGTGGGTATAAGTTGGATCTTAACTAGATTTTTCTTATATTAAGGTATATTAATAAAGCAATAAAGGTTATGGAATTAGATTTTATAAAAATAAAGGTTATGGAATTAGATTTAAACAAAGAAATGGCTTGGGTTACTTTTCTGGACGATGGCTGGGAGACTAAATGGCATCCAGTTTTAGACGATTCAGGAAAACAATTAGAATGGGGCCTTCATGGAGAAGGTATAATGGAACTATGTAGAAGTAGATTCAATGTAAAAGGTAATTGGATTAGTTTCGGTATAGCTCAAACTAGCCAGATGATAGTTAAAAATTCAGTAAGAGATAATTTATAATACATGTCAGAGAAAAGAGGACATCTAGAAAAGATGAGATATGACTTTCCTACTGAAGCAGTATTGGAAGTTCAGATTAAAGGTACTTGGTATAGAGTAACATCTAGAGAGTTTAGGTCTTTCGATGGTCATAGACGTTTTACTAAACCAGTTAAACAACCTGGGTTAGGTATGAAAGATCTAGATGACTTAGAGTTTGTTACCTATGACTACGACGACGGACCATTATATATGTTCGGATCTAATAAAGAGGTAGTTAAGACATGGAATGAGAAAATGGTATCAACACCATACTACGAAGAAACTAACGCAACATCAGCAAGCAGAGGATAATATGAAAATACTAAATTTTGAATCATTAGAAGACTTTAATAAACTATTTGAGAAAGATAGCAGAATGATTACCGATGAAATAGTAAAGAGTATTGAAGAGGCATTAAACTTCCAAAAAGGAACAGCTAAGTTATTTACTATATCAATAGCAAACGAAGAGCATTCATTTGAAGTTACGTTACCTAAAAGCCAATGGGAAGCAGCTTTAGAATCTTGCTTAGATAAGTACAGTAAATGGGAAGAATCGGATGCTTCAATTGATACTTACTTACTTAAAAAGAGAGTAGTAGAATGGGTGGGATAGGTAAGATAGTAGAATTTAACGAAAAGTTATATGTTCTAGTAAGAACTATAAAAGTATCTCAAGTTAACGGCAACATGGAAGGGCTAAAAGCTTGGAGAGATATGCTACATTGTGATCATGTATTGAAACATAATGAGCATTACCTTATGGTGAGGTATGTAGATGATATTGAGTGGGAAGAAGTTTAAAAATAACTGGGTAAATAGTTGCCTCACAAAGATAAATTTCTTATATTTAAGTATATTAATTATTAAAAGGTTATAAATATGTCAGATGTAATGTTAAGTTTTAAAGGTCAACAAGAGTACATGACCAAAGATCAATTGAAAGAAGTATGCCCGTTGGCATTCGCAGATGCTCCTACTAACCCTAAAGTTAGTGGTAAATATCTATTCGTTAATACTGAAACTATAGTAGACGATTTAGATAAGTTAGGCTGGAAACCAGTTCAAGCTGCTCAAAGAAAAGGTAGAGGTAAGTCTACTATATTTAGTAAGCATATGGTTGCTTTCCAGAACCCAGATATTATGATTAAAGGTAAAGATGGAGATGATTCTTTTCCACGTATCATTATGACTAACTCTCATGATGGGATGCAAGCTTTTAAGTTTAGTGTTGGAATCTTTAGATTAGTTTGTTCTAATGGTTTAGTTGTTGCAGATGAGCAATTCTCAGACTTTAAAATTAAGCATAAAGGATACTCTTTTGAAGAGTTAAGAGGTGTTGTAAACGAAGCAGTGGCTGATTTACCTAATAAGGTAGAGGTATTGAATGATATGAAGCAACGTATACTTACTACAGAAGAAAAAAGTAAATTAGCTTTAGATGCTATGTTAATTAGAGCAGGTATTGCACCAGGGTCCGAAAAGGCTAAAAAGTTTAACTACGATGATGAAACTATTATCGATATTTTAGATCCTAAAAGGAAAGAAGATGAAGGAGATGATCTTTGGAGAGTCTTTAATGTTATCCAAGAGAAGATTACTCAAGGAGACTTTCATGCTGCTTTAACAGGAGCTAAAGTTCGTAAGGTTCGTAAGATTAAGTCTTTCGAAAAAGACCTTAAAGTTAATAAAGAGCTATTTAAATTAGCAACAGCTTTAGTTTAATGATAGAAGTAATTAAACATACCTTAGGATTATGTGGAGAGCATTGGCACCCAAACATTTGGACTGCCGCTGCTTCTTCACCACTAATAGCAACCACAGTCTATTGGGTAAAATGTAAATGTGGAGGATGGTTTAAACATAAAGATAACTGTAAGCATGAATAAATTTAAAAGCTGGTGGAGACATTTACTCAAACAGATGGTAAGAGATAGAAGATTATCTCCTGCTGAAAGATTAGGAACTAGAGTAGGCTATATGGGAGTAGGTTTTCTTATAGCAGGTCAATGGACACTATCTCCTCCTATGTACGTAATAGGTTTTACTTGTGTATTAGTTCAAGTAACTATACGAAGACAATGGAATCTAGTAGCATTACAATTAAATGGACTATTAGCTTGGACAGTTCACTTTATTAAAAGCATTTTATGAATATAGCATTAATAGCACACGATAATAAAAAAGCAGATATGGTTGCTTTTGTATCTAAGAGATTACCTTTCTTTAATAGAGAAGATATTAAGATTGTTACCACAGGTACAACCGGAAAGCATGTAATGCATGCAGGTATAAAAAATGTACAGACAGTTAAAAGTGGTCCTTTAGGAGGAGACGCTCAAATAGCAGCTTTAGCTGTAGAAGGGCAAATAGATTTAGTCATCTTTTTAAGAGATCCATTAGGTAAGCATCCACACGATGTTGATATAAGTATGTTAATGAGACTTTGTGATGTACATGATATACCTCTCGCAACAAATTATAGAACAGCAAGTTATTTAGTTAAATATTTTAAAAGTAAAAAATAAAAGTTATGAATGAATTATATTATTTCCCAACAGTAAAAGTTAATGCTAAGATAGCAGAAACAGTAATAGAAGGTAACTATATGGAAATGGAAGGATATAGATATGAACTATTATCCCGTAAGCCTAGAGGAAGATCTATTGCAAGAAGACTTATCAACGAAAGTACAAACACTAGAATGATTATTTACAAATGATTAAGGTAACTGAATTACTTCAAGGAGTAGGTTTCTTTGTAATAGCTCATATATTAACATTCTTCCAACTTAATGGACAGTTTCTTAAAACAGATTGGTTTAGGAAGAATGAATTTCTAGTAGCAGCAGCAGGAATAATACTATCTTATTTTTACATCTGGGGAACAAAGCATACAGTTTCCGGAACAGGTGATCTTTTATGGCCTGCTAGGTTTATAGGATTCGGAGTTGGAATGGTTATATATGCAATTCTTGTAAGTTACTACTTTAAAGAAGGTATTACTGCTAAAACTATTGTAAGCCTAGCGCTAGCTTTATTATTAATATGCATACAAGTTCTATGGAAAACAAATCAATGATATTTATTATTAACACACATCGTACTAATTTAACACTTTACTAAAAATGACCGACAAACGTATTAAAACAATAATAAACAAAATTATAGAATTAAAATTAATACCGTCAAATAAACAGACCCAAAACGTCAAAAGAGAAATCCAGAGACTACAACAAAGCCTCGAAACAAATACAGACCCGAATGATATTGACTAATATAGGAATATACTTACTAATAGGAGCATTATGGAGTGCATGGTTAGAATACTTTTGTGTTAAAGAGCTAGAAGATCCTTACAATCGTCCATTTACTGCTAAAGAGAGATTGGTACATATTGCTTGTTGGCCATTAACTTTAACATCTTTTATTTACCATTTTATAAAAGATTACTTTGAATAAAGTTGCCTAAGAACTTATTTTTTCTTATATTTAGGTATAAAGGTTAAGGAATTAAAATTAATTAAAATTAAGGTTATGACAAAAATTGAAATTATCAACGAGATCATCGTTAAGAAGCAAGAAGAGTTAAAAAAGTTAAAAGCTACTGGAAAGAAGTTAGAGGATACTAGAATAGATGCTATGTTTTCTGTAATAGAGAAGTATTTAGGAGGTGAGTTTACCTTAGATGATGTATATATTAGCAAACCAAGCTACGGATACTCAGGCGGTACTTATGAGGTTAAAAGACCTAACAAAGACTACAAGTACGATAAGGAGATAATGACCATTAGATTTCATGAAGATTGGAAAACTAACGAATTGGATGGTATCGAGACTAGCATTTATTCTACCTCAGATAATTCTCAATGGGAGTTAGAAAGAATTTTTACTAATGGTGAAGTAGCAAAAGTATTATTAGATCATGGAGATGATTTATTAGCTGAGATGAATGTTGTAAGGCTTACTAACAGTAAAGAGATTAGTGATGCTAGAACTGACATTTATAAAGTAGAAACTTCTATTACTCAACTAGAAGGTGAGATTAATGATATTCATATTAAAGAAGCTGAAGAGAAACTTAACGGTGAAGGTTTAGTATTTGGTAAAGAAAAGAAAGGCGATATGGATATTAAATGGGATTGGACTTTAAGAGGCATTAACTCAGCTAAGATAATTAGTAAAACAGCTTCAGGTAAATCTTGTAATATTGAGATTCAAGCTTATGATTATGAGCCTAGAGTATTTGAAAAGGTTCGTATGAGTAATGTAGATGCTCTACTATGGCAATATAGAGATTACGTAATTAACGCATAAAAATTAAAGTTATGATTACATTTGATAATTTATTATTTTTAGATCACCCTCATATTAAAGGAGCTATTATGACTCAAATTAGAGGATTGAAAGAGAAAGGTGGCAAAACAATATCAGTAGTATGCGGTATAAATATGTACAGTTCATCGAGAGCTGGCAATAGAGCTGAATGTCAAAGAGTAGAAGATGCTTCTAGCTTTGAGGTCCTTGTTGAAGGAGATGATGATGTAAGAGGTTGGCAGTCAAGAGAAGATATTAATAAGATCTTGGCAGAGAACTTCTAGGAAAAAGGACCAGTAGCTCAGTTGGATAGAGCAATGCCCTTCTAAGGCATCGGTCATAGGTTCGAATCCTATCTGGTTCACAAAGTAGGGGAGTTAAACGTAAAGTCCTAGGGTAACAGTCGACGGATTGCTTAGGTAGGGACCATGATGCTGTAAGCGCGCTAAAGTGGTGAAGCCCCTCAAACATATGGACTTTTAGCTCAGTTGGTTAGAGCACCGCACTCATAATGCGTAGGTCGAAGGTTCGAGTCCTTCAAGGTCCACCGAGAAATAGTTGCTTTTTAGCGTTATTTTTCTTATATTTAGATATAAAGAGTTAAGATATGAAGATATGGTATTTACATGGTTTAGAGTCTGAAGCAGGCGGACCAAAGGTTGAATTTTTAAAAGGAGTTGCTGAAGAAGTATTTGCTCCTGAGATGGACTATGTTAATAATCATAGACTCTTCGGCCAATTATATAGAGAGATTAATAAGAACGGTAAACCTGATTTAATTATAGGATCTAGCATGGGAGGTTATTATGCTGATGCTATTGCTAGCCACTTCGGTATTGAAGTACTACTCTTTAACCCAGCATTACATAGTAGATCAATAGATAGAAAAGTACCTTACGGTGAAACTAACTGGGAGAGAAATTTTGTAGTAGGAACGGAAGATGAAGTTATAGACCCTAAACTTACTAAGGTACTAGCAGATATTAGTAAGAGCTGGACTGAAGTAGAAGGAATGGCTCATAGGACTCCGTTAAATGTTTTTGAGGATATTTATAATAAATGGAATTTAAAACAACTGTAAATGAAACTTACAAAAATACTATTAGAGAATAAGTGGCGTCCTTTAACATCAACAGAAGTTGAATCAGATAAGGAGGAACTATTCAAAATGATAGATACAGCATATGCTCCTTTAGGAGGGCATCCTAACGTAACTAACCCAGGAGATATTAATACAGCAGCACAAGGTTATGATGTTATAGACTTAGATGACGATCCAGAAGATGATGCAGTAATAATGACTAAGAATAGACCAGGTGGAAAAAAATTAGTAGGTATGGGACATGATGGATCTAAACCAGCTAAAAGAGCAGCAGTAGCAAAGACAGTAACTAGCCTAAATAAAAACGGATACTACATTGAAGTTTCCGGAAAGATATTAGATATATTAAAAGCTAAAGGAGTAGCAATAGTAGACGATGAACAAACAGTCACCTCAGCATTAAAAGGTAAAGAGATAGTCTGGCATGGAGATGGTTCTTATGATAGAGTTATCGGAGGACAGAAGCATCGTAAAGTAATGATGGGTAAACCTAACGTATAATGATAAGAGTAAAGAAACTAATCTGGGAATACTGGGTTAAACCTTGGGGAGGTAATATGTAAAATAACTATGTAAGTAGTTGGATCCTATTGTTTTTTTTCTTATATTAAGGTATATTAATAAAACAATAAAGGTTATGTCAAATTTAGTAGTAGTAAAAAGAAAAGGTTTTCAAATGTTACATGAGTTAGAAGGTATGGATCTTAAAGGTACCTATATAATTGTAACGAAATGTAGAGCAGGTTATCCTACCGTAAGTACAATAGAAGCAGATAGTCCTTATCAGGCCTTCAGAAGATTTCAAACAGGAGCTATAATGAATATTAGCTTCATGAATCAAAACGTTAATCATAATTTTACTATCTATGCCCGTCAAGGTAAGAAGGTATGGATGTCTCCTGAATTAGCAAAGGATATTACTGTTGCTGATATCAATGATGGCAGTCAAATGGTTAAGACTTCTCTTTATAGTCATGAGCAATATAGAGCAGTAAATGCTAAGTGTTGGGCTGATAAGGTATTCATAAACAACGCTGCATAAGATGGATAAAGAGAAACTTTATAGAGCAGTCAATAGTATATACGAATGTATAGAAGAGAGAGAAATAAGTGCTGCAAAACTTCAATTAGAAAAATTATTAAACGATATTAAATACGGAATATATGGATAAAGAAAATAAAAGGTACGTAGTACAGATGGATATGTACGTTTATGCTGATAATGATTATATGGCTCGTAAGAGAGCTAATGATCTTAAACTTTCAATAGAAAACAGACGTCATTCAGACCATGTTAAAGTTACTGAGATAGGAGAACAAGCTTTTGCTTCAATGCAATATAGAAAACTAGATGACCCTTCTTTTACCCCTAAAGAGAAAGCTGATAAGCCTTTACCCTTCTAATCTTTTCCGGAAATAACTATGAGAATAGTTGTCTAGGAACTTAATTATTCTTATATTTAGGTATAAGGTTAAGAAGTATTAATTAAATTAAATAAAGGTTATGAGTTTAAAAAAAGTAAAAACAGTTAAGATGGAGGATCTAAAGTTTGATTCTCAATTGTTCCGCCCTATGAAATCTGGACGTGTTATTGACGCTCACTTCTCTTCTGAAGGAGGTCTAATGAAAGGTACTAACTATGCAATTGTTGGTGATCCAGGTATCGGTAAAACTACTGTAATGTTGGATATGTTGGCTGACTTAAAAAGCAAAGGTCAGAAGGTTTTGTTTATCTCTGGAGAGATGAATCAGATTGATATGTATGGATACGTTAAACGTTACCCTAAGTTTGGTCAGTTAGATATTCTATTTATGGGAGACTACTGCGAAGATAATTGCTTAGATGTAATCAAGAATGTTTTATCAGAAGGGTACGATACTGTACTTATTGATTCTATGGCAGAGATAGTTAATGGGGTTGTTGATACTGCTAAAGGTTATTATTCTTCAAAGAAAGCTGAGACTGATATTTTAAATTTATTTGAAACTCATAATATGGGAGATAATGATTCTAAGATTAATACTTCATTCTTAGTTATTCAACAAGTTACTAAGCAAGGAGAATTTGCTGGTAGTAATCGATTTAAGCATATGATGACTGGAATGGCTCATATGAAATGGACTAAGGAAGGTGATCGTATGTTTTACCTAAGTAAGAATCGTCGAGGTGGTGATATGTCGAAACGTATGTTTAATCTTAGTACTCATAACCGAATTGGATGGATGGGAACTTACGTTGATCAAGACTAATTGATGAGAAAGAAGTATATCATACCTAAGACGAATGTAGGACAAGGAGGGTTTTTTTATATAAGTGGTAAGAGATACCACGGACCCTCCTGGACTGTAGTCGAAGAAGATACTACCTTTGATGATTTAGAGTTTGAACCTCAACCTTTCTCAGAGCTCTTTAAAGAAAAAGAAGAAGAGCAATGGAAGTTTACCTCTGCTAGATCAGGAGAGGAGTACATAGTACGTTATAATATTAGGAATGAATTAAGCTGTAGTTGCTGGGGATATATAGCTCACCGTAAGTGTAAACATATAAAAGAAGTCCAGAAATTAGTTGCCTAGGAACTTAATTTTTCTTATATTTAGATATAAAGATAAAGGTTATGACACTAAAAAAAGTAGAAGAGATAATAAAAGAGATCTATCCTAAGATAGAGAAACACTATGGTTTTTCTAAATTTAATAAAGACGAAACTCCATATGTAGAAACTCATTATAATATCTATGCTAGATATAGTGGTGAGCCTGAAGCTGAGGGAACAGAATCTAGTTGTCATGCTGAGTATGATAGAATGGATAACAGTATTGTTATTTACTATCCTAATATGACAAGCAGAAAACATATCATTCAGACATTAGTTCACGAGTATCAACATTATTTACAATCTCCTTCTTGGATGAAGCGATACTATGATATGGGTTATAGGTATGACAATCATCCATACGAAGTTGCTGCTTATGCAGAGGAAAGTAATTGGAAAATATTTAAGTAAATAGTTGCCTAGGAACTTAATTTTTCTTATATTTAAGTATATTAATAAAAACAATAAAGGTTATGCAAAACACAATTCTATCTTACAACTACGCATCAAATGCAATTAAAGGTTATACTAATTCAGCTATAGCTAAATCAGAAAAAAATGACTGCTTCGTAAGAGCGGTAGCTTCTGCTACTGGTTCTAATTATGATACAGCTCATGGATTTGTAAAAGAGAAACTAGGTCGTGAAAATGGTAAAGGTGCTCTATTAGTTCCTATTCATATGATGGCTTTAGAAGATAACGGAATGGAATTAAATAACCAGAAATACAAAGTAAAGGTTTTAGGTACTGATGAGATTACTAACCATTATAAATTACATGGCGAAGTAGTAAAACGTCAGAAAACTGTTAAGTCTTTTATTCATGCTTACCCTAAAGGAACTTTCATTGTAGGTGTTGCAGGTCATGCTTTCACTATTAAGGATGGTCAGTTGATTGATAATGCTGGAGAGGAATTTAGACCTACTCGTAAAGTTAATATGGCTTTTAAGATTACTCCGGAACTTACTACTAACCAATTAAGTTTATTTTAAGATGGAAACACCAAGCAGAGTTAACGCATTTAGTAAAGCACTACGGGTTATACAAACCTGTGAAACTAGAGAGCATCTTAAATCAGCAGAGAAGTATACTGCATTATTTGAAAAGATGTTTCCGGAAGGTAGAAAAGCAGAGCAGATGGCTTTAGTATTATATTTAAAAATTAAAGAACGAAAAAGACTACTATGAAGAAACTAATCTATCAGATATTAATTACACCGTCAGACGATAAGCCCTATACTATTGAGATACAAACCGATAATATAGAGTGGTCAATGGAACAGTATGCTAGAAATAGAAGTTCATTTACTTATGAAATTGTATCATGGGAGTAACTAGACCAACCATAGTAGCAGTCTATAAAAAGATTAAAGGTAGAAAAGTCTTTATGAAAATCTTTACAGACTTATCTTGTGTAGATCCTATCATTACACAAAAGAGCAGAAAACTACCACCAGGAACTGAAATATTGGATCTCGGGATTGGTGAGTCATTTATTAATCGTTATAAAAAAAAGTATAAATTATGAATCATTTCGCAAATAATGGGAAAGAGTATCTTAGGAAAATTAATTACAGAGACACCCAAGGCAGATCTCCTAAACAAATGGAAAATAACTATAAGGTAGTAGAGTGGACTTTTATAGGAGGTATAGTAGTAGCAATAGTTTATTTAATCGGATCAATAGCAGGAATATGGTAGAATATAAGAATAGATACGGAGATAAGTATACGTTTACTAAACAAGAGGATGGAACTATACTATGGGAAGGCCCTTTCGAGCATATTAGAATAGGTTATCCGAATGTATATAAGGTAGCTTATCAGCAGTTCAGGAAGGATGGAGGTCAGTTAAACCAGCATGAATTCGAAGAGAAGGTACATGAGCAGATATACGATGTAGATGGTAACTGGGTAAGTAAAGGACCTATAACAGAAGATTACGGACCGATGGTATTCTCAGATACTGATAATATAAATATGGTTGATCCTTCAGGAGGGCCTTATATCAAACAGCATATGAACTTAGGACAGTTCGGTAAAGAGTTTAAAGGATTATGTGTTAGCACCATTACTTGGAATAAAGATAAGAAAGCATATGAGCTTCAGACTTACGGAGAGTTTGACCATTTAAGAGAAAGAACTGACGATTAACTTTTAACACCAGAGACAATGGCTAAATACTTAAAGCAAGGATTTGTAAGAGAGTTGGAATGGCAACTCAACAAAGAAGAAATCTCTTACTCTAAAATGGTAGAGTTGATGGAAGAAGAATGCATCAAGAATTACAAAGCAGAAACCTTTAACACCAAAGAGAATGGGAAGACATTACTGTGAAGAGACATCAAGCCTTTATTGGGAGGTTTATAATGAGATGAATAATAACAAAAAGAAGTTTGTGAGTGAGGCATTTAAAAAGAGGGGGCGTTTCTCTTCCTCGACGAAGTCGCCACGCGCGAATTTAAATAAGTAATATGGTAGAAAAATTCAAACCCATCCTAACTCCTAAAGGAATTTTTAATTGTGGTGCCTTTGGAGGATCGTACTTTGGAGTACGTACAGAATTACAAGGTGATTATGATTACCAGAGTCTCTTTGAAGAGGTATTGAAAGATGTATCTCCGGAAAAGTACCTAAGTGATAGGTACGATGTGAAGAAGAATATGTTTAAGATTAAGAGCGGTATGCCTTATGCCTATTGGAAGGATAAAGGGTGGATGCATGAAGACGATCCTTACGGTTGGTTGGAATGGTATCTAAAATACCACAACGGTAGAAGACATCCAGATGATGAAAGACAGATACAACGATGGAGAGAGTTTTGTGGAGTGAATGGTAGATGGCGTAAGAGGATCTATAAAAGAATAGAAGAGACAGGTGATTGGAAAGTAAGTCCAAGGATACAGCAATCGCTATTGCATTGGGGGTATATGGTTAACGAAGCAGACTATCAAAAATATAAAGAGATGAATCATGGCATATAAAATGACCAAAGATAAGACAACGTTGAAGTTAATAGAGGAGTTAAATGAATTAGCTACAGTATTACTTCAGAACTACAATAAGCCTAAGAAGGAACACACAATAGAGATACAGGATGAGATAGCAGATGTTAAGCTTTGGTTGAACATAGTAGAGAAACGCTATGATAAAGAGTATATTGATAAGAGAATAGAAGGTAAGATTAAAAAGTATAAACTATGGTAGAAGAAGATTTAATACAATTAGGATTTCAAAGAGTAGATGTAAGTGAACAAGAGAGTGGCGATAAAGCATTTCATTATTACACATATGATATCGGCAATGGAGTGATTAGTCTTATAAGTCAATCTAATGATGAGGTAAAGGATAATGATTGGCATGTAGAAGTATTTGATGATACATCTATAAGGTTTGAAACCATAGAGGATATAACAAAGTTTATACAAGTAACAGAAAAGAATATAATAAGATGATCAATAGCGGAAGAGAATGGGATTGGATGGATGATATAATAGAAGACGGTATAGATGATTATGTCTCAGTACCGACAGGAAGTAAACCGCCTACATGTATAGAAGACTAATATGAAGTTTACAGAGTATAAAGAATGGAATACTAAACCTCTAACAACAGGATTGTGGAGACCATATGAAGTTGAGGTTGGATTCATAGAAGATTATATAAAAAGAACATCAATAGAGACAAATGATATAATACTATTTTAAAGTGAGTCTAATATGGACATACAACAATAAGGTTATAGGTACAACCTCTAATATTAGGAACCTTAAAAACTTCTATAAGAGGTCAATTAGGGATGCTAAAGGCTTTGGACATATTACAGAGATGTATTCCAATGATAAAGAGTTCGAAGAGGTAGTAGATGTATTTCATTTCATAGAGAAAGAAACTATGTTTTGGGATGAGTATAAGATGTTGCCATTGAAGAGAGAGGATGAAGAGATAGTACTAGTAGATGGAGATATAATATGGCATCAGAGCTTTAGACTAAATAAGAATGTGGACGTTGTAATAGACTCACATGAAGTAGGTATATGGGATTCATTATATAGAGATGATGTAGAGAAGCTAACGGCATTAGGTATAGGTAAAGTAATACCGGAATGGGATGGTAAGAGAAGACAGGTATACAATACAGGCTTACTAAGCTTTAATAATAAGGAACTACAAAGGCTATATGTGGATAGGTATGAAAGGTTCAAACAATTTATAATGAACCATAGAGACAGAGTAAACATAAATAGATGTACATGGATAGGAGCTCAGTACTTATTGACTAGTATAGTAGATGTAAAAGGATATAGTCATTATGCTTACAGTAAGAAGATAGGAGAGAATAATGGAATGTATACACATCATGTAGGAGAGAAGAAAGATAAAGGATCATTCAATCCATTGATATATTAAAATAAGAGTTATGACAATACAAGAACAATTAAGAGGATGGGGTATGGATGTGGAAGCTTTGAAGGGGGAGGGGGCGTTTCTCTCTCCACCGAAGGTGCCACGCGCATTTTCGACGAAGGTCTCAAATGATTCAACCCAACCTAAAGACATCCTAACACAAGAGGAATGGTGTGAGTATGCCGGATTACCATCACCAAAGGCATATATAACAATAGATTCAAAGTACTGAGTATTATAATGGTCATGCTAAAGCATCACCTAACGGGTATTGGCATACCCTGTGTCTGAGAGTGTACGATTATGGTGAATACTCTATATCATTAAACAATAGATCATACGGCAGAACCTATCATATAAAGAGAGATAAGGGGTAAACGTACTACGATACACCTAAAGACTATCTAATAAGGTTAATGTATATATTAATATAAAGATATAACTATATAAACATATAAAAATATATTGCTTGTATAGAATAAAACGTAGGTAGCGTATGGAATGAGAGATAGTTTAATCAGGCATGCACCCCTCCCAAATCTTTTTTTTCTATATAGAGAATTTTATTTTACGATATCCGTACCCGGTCATATAGGCAACATATAAAAGAATGTAAGGAATATAGGGTTTTAATGGGAATACCGGAATAATAGGGGAATAGTTGCTTATATGCGTTATTTTTCTTATATTAAGGTATAATAAGTAATAAAGGTTATATGGTATATTCAGACAAAGTAAAGGCATCCAGAGTAATGTTAGACATCATCAAGTCAATGAATGATGAAGAGACAATTAAGTTTACATACGGCAAAGGGTGGAAAGGTGAACCTAATGTATATAGAGTACATTGTTATAAAGATAAGGAGGGTAAGAGCTCTTATAGTATCTGGAATAGCTTTAGTGGTATGAATGTAGACTCTTTGGGTCCTACTACGGTTAAATGTTACACATATGATATGATGTCTCAGAGAACTAACTATAGCTTTCCATTATATGAGATG
>Ga0222717_10000891_pt1 | contig 25045 bp, 16 predicted proteins | sample C33_18DmetaG_FD_165053 | JGI IMG/M metagenome (GOLD analysis project Ga0222717, IMG submission 165053) | Estuarine water microbial communities from San Francisco Bay, California, United States - C33_18D | ecosystem: Environmental > Aquatic > Marine > Unclassified | place: USA: California... | reverse complement strand
GGCACGCCTGGATGGACACGGTCTTCGCCCACTATAGTCGTACTGGGGTCAATTGCTTGTAAGCTGTGGTTGATGACTCCCATCGGTGTATGAAAGTCGATGACCTCAGCTTGGTATTTGGAGGCGAGTGAATCGATGTAATGCGAAAATCGGCCGAGTTGATCATTTTTGCCGATAAGATTTTCCTTGTCGAGTTCAGCGGTCTGATCGTAGATCGATGGTTTTATGAAAATGATGCGGCAGTCGATCGCATCTAAGGACGCGGCCAGTTGATCCATTGCCTTGGTATAGCTGTCATACGAATTTGCCTGTCCACTGATTTTAGCGTGCAGCGGACGTGCAGCTTCAAAAACGTATCCCGCTGCATCGTTCATGCCGAGCATGATAGTCGCCGCAGTCGGGCGGTGAGGGGCGATGTCGTTATCAAAGCGCAGGTTAGTGCCAGGCGCGGTGTCACCCGAGATGCCACAATTGTAGGCAGTAAATGGTTGGCCGGGGAAACGTGTCGCGTAAAAAAGGTAAACGTCGGCGTGGTAACGGCCGCCATGCGTGATCGAGTCGCCGATGAACGCGACGCGATCATACTTTTTAAATGCAGGCACAACGCCAGCCGATGCGCAGGTGAGGCTGGCTAGGCAGACATAGGAGAGTATTCGGCAAATTGGGATTATACAGGTCATTATTGACAAGGGTTTACACGTGTATTGTTATGACGTCAAGTGGCCAATGTTTTGTCGTTTGCCTGATCCATCCTGACCCATATACTACGTATTTGAGATTCCTTATCTTATGAAAATCTGCTCTTTTATTTACTTAACGTGTTTGTTGTCTGCCTTGGTTTACGCCGCGCCAGATCAGCCGAATATTGTCTTTATTATGGCCGATGACTTTGGCCCGGGTGACATTAGCCGACAGCACCAAGAACGCACGGGGCAAGCCGCATTGGCCGCGACGCCGACACTGGATGCCTTGGCGAACGAAGGTCTATGGTTTAGCGACGCACATTCACCGACATCGCTGTGCTCGCCTTCGCGCTATGCCGTGATGACTGGCAACTACAATTATCGCTCCTACGCACCTTGGGGCGTTTGGGGTACCTTCCGCCCGAGCGCAGTTGCGGCAGATGATGCCACCCTTGGGAGTGTCGCGCAAGCTGCGGGCTACAACACCGGTTTTATTGGCAAATGGCATTTGGGCGGAGACTTCTATCACAAAGGCACCAGCAAAGTGTTTCGCGGCAATGACCGAGGTGGGCAGCCGTTAGATGTGGACATGTCAAAATGGATTGCCGCTAGCCCCAAAGACTTGGGATTTAATTATGATTACACGCTACCGACGGGAGTACAGGGGCCGATCTACCTCGCCCTCGAGAACAATGTTTGGGCGCCTTTTAATGATCAGTCAGAGTTGATACATTACGATAAAACCACCGCGAAAAACCTTAGCTTTATTTCTGACAAGGGGCCAGGGCCTGGTGATTCGGAATGGGATACTGCTCAGATCAATAAGATCTTAGCTGATAAAGCGACCGGCTTCATCGAGCGCAGTGCGGCGGCAAAACGGCCATTTTTCATGTGTTATTGGTCGCCAGCGGTGCACTTACCGCACATCCCGCCAGCTGAGCTGAGTGGCGAGAAGATGCGCGATACCACTCCCTCGCATCATACCGATATGAACCGCGTATTCGATTGGGAAGTCGAACAAATCGTCAAGGCATTGAAAGCAGCTGATGTGTACCAAGATACGATCATTATTGTAAGCTCTGATAATGGTGGCTTGTGGGATCCTGTCGCAGAAAAGGCGGGCCATTTGTCGAACGGTGGTGTGCGCGGCACGAAAAACCATCCTTGGGAAGGTGGGCACCTGGTGCCACTGATCGTGACGTGGCCAGACGTGATCGAGCCCAACACGCGCAGTGACGCACTGATCAACGGCACGGACATCATCGCGACCCTGGCAGAAATTGTCGGCACTCGCTTGCTGGACTCGCAGGCAAAAGATTCCTACAGCTTCTTGCCGCTACTCAAGGGGGACCGCAATTTTCAAGCGCGAGATGAAGTCATGCTTCAGGCCGGGGCGCAATGTGAGCTGATGTTTCGTCAGGGTGATTGGAAACTGGTGATGCAGTCTGACTGGCAGCTTAGTAAAATGGAGCCGATCGCGCTGTTTAATTTGGCGGATAATCCGCTGGAGAAAGAAGCTGAGAATTTGATTCATAATCCGGAGTATGCGCCCAAACTAAAAGCAATGCATGCACGGTACCTCAGTGTGCGTAATAATCCAGATCGTACGGTAGCGCTTCCGTAGCTGGGAGCGGATTGAATATCGTGAGCTAAAAATCGTTGGGCTGTTTTATAGTCTTTAAATATAAAAGAATGAAGAAATTAACACACATTCGTAGAGTCCAATTGAGTGCTGCCAGCTTAATATTTGTATGGGTAATAGCTGTCACTCAGGTACATGCCACAGCGGATACACGTCCCAATATATTAATCATCCTCGCGGACGACTTAGGCTATGCAGATACCGGCTTCACCGGCTCTAAGGTGGTGCAGACACCCAACTTGGATCGTCTAGCTGCGAATGGAGTGGTTTTAAAAAATGGTTATGTCACGCACCCTTATTGTGGCCCCTCTCGTTCGGGGCTAATCACTGGTCGCTATCAAGCACGATTTGGCAATGAAACCAATTTTACTTATTCACCGTATGATTTGCATCAAGGATTACCACTAACGGAGAAGACCTTTGCAGAGCGTTTAAAGCCGGTAGGGTATCGTACCGGGATCATTGGTAAATGGCACCTTGGCGCCTCTTTCCCTTTCCGCCCAAGTCAACGCGGCTTCGATCACTTTTACGGCTTTCTCTCCGGGGGGCATTCGTATTGGCCAGATAGTGTGACCACGCAGCTAGATTTATACGGACCGAATGGCACTCTCAACTACAGTGTCAACGAAGGTGGCAAGCTGCCGCTCAGTCGTAATGACCAAGTTGGCGCGTTCGAAGAATACCTTACCACTGCACTGAGTCGGGATGCAGCTGCTTTCGTCAAACAGGGTAGCGAACCCTTTCTGCTTTATCTCGCCTACAATGCTCCGCACTCACCACTGGAAGCGCCCAATGAGCTAATTCAGAAATACCGGCACGTCGAGCCTTGGACCCGCCGTGTGTATCTCGCGATGATTGACTCGATGGACCAAGGTATCGGCATGCTACTCGAGGCGCTGAAAGAATCGGGGAAGTTAGACAATACCCTTATTTTCTTCCTCTCTGATAATGGTGGTGTGGCGCCCAAAGCGGGCTACGTCAACGAGGACTGGGCAGACAACGGACCACTGCGCAAAGGCAAGGGGAGCCTGTTTGAAGGTGGCTGTCGCGTACCTTACCTAATGCACTGGCCGAACGGTTTGCCTCGCGGTAAAGTCTATGAGTTCCCCGTCTCATCACTCGATATTGCAGCCACGGCGGTCGCGCTTGGTCAAGGTGACAGCAGTGGACATTCCTTGGATGGCGTGAACTTAATTCCTTTCTTGGATGGATCCCGTAACGATGCGCCACATGCCGCGCTTTTTTGGCGCATACGCGATGGAGCAGGGTGGGCGGTTCGCACCCCCGCCGCGAAGATGCTCAAGGAGGGCTATTCCAGTAACCCACCTGAATTGTTTAATATGCTCAGTGATCCTTATGAATCGGATAACATGATCGATGCACGTCCTGAACTTCGTCAGCAACTGGCGCAATTATGGAATACTTGGAATTCGAAGAATCAGAGCAATCTATTCTTACAGTCGAATGAGTATCAAAAGAAACGCTTGGAATTGTATCGTCAACTTGACGAACAACTCAAAGCAGATGCGCTGAAGCGCACAGCGCTGGTCATTGAGTGATTTGCAGCAAGCGCAGTAGCGCAGGCATGGCTTCGGCCATTACGACTCGACTGCCACACCGCGGCGGCGTTCTAATTCTTGTCGAATCTCCATCATTTTGTCCCTGGTCAGCGGATAGTGCCTTAACAATAATAGACAAACCAGTAGGGCAACGACTTGGGGCAGGGTATACAGCAGTCGCATGCGTTCCATGGTGCCCGGCGCCTGCTGTTGCATCACTGCCTGACGCTCGAGATTATCGGTGTACATGCCAAGTGATATTGGCTCCTCGCCTTCGGCTAGATATTTGTCGCTGTCGGAAAGCTGATTGTATTCGGCTTGAGCCTGAATGGCGATGGCGGCCTTGCTTGCTTCGGGTAGCTTGCTGTCAAACTGAATGACATATTGCAGCGCGAAGCCGGAGATGGCGATCGCCAAAGTCATCGCGATTTTGTTGCACCAATTGGTAATCGCCGCAATCAAGCCCTCGCTGCGCGAGCCAGTGTTGTATTCGTCCCAATCGCAGACGTCGGCACGCATCGAGAGGATTAATACCCAGAAGCCACACTCGCCAATCGCGACGAGCGGTTTCATCGTAAGCGAAAGCCATGGGCGACCAGGAATAGTGGTGAAATAGATACCGATGAACGCGATGATCAGAATGCTGACAGACGCCATCATAATCACATGCTTGTCGATTTTTTCAGTGATTTTGCTAATGGTTGCGGCTGCAGCGATGGCAAACAAGAGGCGCAGGGTGCCGTCCAATCCGCCGAGGCTGGCGCCTTTGAGTATATCGCCTTCATAGATGTAGTAGACATTGACAAAATAAGCGAGATTCGCGGTCGCCATAATCGCGAATAAGTAGGTGCAGATCACCCCAATGACAATCAGCAGCGGCTTGTTACGAACGATTGCCCGCAGTGCATCTTTAAACGAGCCTGCACCTTCTTGGGCGGCAATTTTCTGGTAGCGTTCGACGTTGAACAGCGCGGGTAGAATACCGGCCCCGATAATGACTGCCGCGATGATCCAGCTGACGACGCGCACGCCACCCGTCTGACCGCCGACCCATGCTAGGGTGCCAAGCCATGCGGCGAGTGGAAACACCCAAACAATACCCAAGTTAAAAGCCTCTTGCACGTATTTACGGACGACGAAAATTTTACTGCGCTCATCATAATCCGGCGTCAGCTCGGAGCCCAAGGCTTCGTAGGGCACTGAAAATATAGAGTAGACTGAGTAGAAGAGCATGAGAGCCACAAACAGATAGATGGTGGTCCCTGTGGTGGACCATGTTTCTGGCACCATCCAAATAACCGGAAATAACAACCCAGTTAGGATCGCACCAACAAAAATGAATGGCCTGCGGCGGCCATAAAGACTGGTACAAGCATCGGATAGTCGACCGACTAATGGATCAGTAAAGGCGTCCCAGCAGCGCGCCGCAGCAAGTGCCAGGCCAACGACTGAGGCGCCGAGGCCGAGGAAGTCGACAAAGAAGGGGGTGATGAAAATCCAGGCTAGACAGACGTTGGCATAATGATCCGAGACGACTCCCATCGAGTAAGCAATTTTCTGCTTTAGCGGCACATGGTCGGACTGATGCGCTGTGGTAATTACCTTAGGGGAATTCATTAATGAGTGGGATTATCTCGTTGACTGAAAAAATGGCGAGCAGGGGACAGGGTGTAAGCGTGGCGTTTGAGCTAAAAAAACCGCCAGCGTGTACGCTGGCGGCTTAAAAATTAACTAGTAAGACTTTCAGGGAATTTTCTCTAAGCCTGAGTACTTTTGCGGCGTGTCACTGCAGCAGCGAGGGCCAATGTACCGAACATCATTGCGAATGCGCTAGGCTCAGGAACAGCAGCCAAATATGTACTAGAAAATGAGTTTAACTGTGTGCCACCGACTTTACTAGCTTCGAAATTGTCAAAGATCGGAAAGACAGTTTCTGCAGAGTAGAGGGTAGAATTCACAACGGTAAAGGAGGTGCCTGCAGTTCCGTTGTCAAAATCAATCGACACATCAAAAGTGTCCTGAACGGCGCTCTTCGTAATAACTGTCGTGTATATGTGCGAAGCGTTATCCTTAGCGAGCGCGTTAACTTCTTGGGAATCGCTAGCAATCAATGAATTGACGGTATCTATGAAAATCGGTGCAAATGCCGGACGAACTGACATACCAGCCTTCGGAGTATTGCTACCTGGACTTAATGTATCTGTGATTCCAAACTGAAATACAGTAGCCTTGCTATTATTACCTGCTACATTGGTCATGGACAGATCAGCCACGAGTGTGAACGAATCACCCACACCAAATGTGAAACTGTTAAATAAAACAGCGCGAGTGAAATCTGCACTTGAGGAAGCATAGCCTGAGCCAGCAACATCATTGGCAACCCATTGGGTTTGGGTAGTAAAGTTATTTGTTCCGCTGAGTGTAACTCCTTCAGACCAACCTTCGTCAGAGGTAAAGTCGTAAGAAACAGTCTGCGCACCGAGAATGGCAGTGAACGCACATGTAGCGATGATAGTTATGAACTTTTTAAGCATGATGTGTAGTGGGTAGATGAGGTTTATTTTAAATTGGCATGTTACGTGTAAAGTGAATTGCCTGACAATGGCTAACTGTGACCTATTAACGTGTAAAGTAAGTGGTTTGCACCAGTGGTCAAGGTTTTTTTAAATTATTTTTAAATATTTAAAAATCAGCATTATGCGGGCCGATTAAGTGCCGACTTGGCTAGCGAGTCGCCACTCCAGCGGTATAACTGAAGGCCGATGCGTTGAAGAGGTCGAAATTGCCCTCCTGTTTGACGCTGCCCGATCTAAAGTAGCCGAACAGATCGGACTGATAGGCGGCTGATTCAGTCAAAGTGGTGGTGATGGTGGCTACTGTGTCGCTTGTATCTAGATTGATTAACTGCGCCACGGCTTCGAATTGGCCTGGAGTCGCTAATTTAGTGAGACTGAGTACGATGCGCAGCGTGTCGGTGAGATCACTGTCGTTTAAACGATCGTCGCCAACCGCAGCGTAGCTCACGCCGCCCAAGGCTTCAGCATAGCCACCGCCCGATACAAAGAATTGATACATCCCAGCAGCTGAATTTGAGCCTGAGGCATTTCTTTTGATGCCGGCAAAGATTGCATGCGTATTGGAGGTCGATGCGGTGGAGAAACCGACTGAGCCCATAAAGGTCTCAACGCTTGGGATACCTTCAGGTAAACCTTCGAATGTGAAGTCTAGGCTGACTGAGTAAGTCGCTCCGGCGGTCAACGCCGAACCTGCGCCGATTTTGTAATAGGCACTCGCTCCGGTCGCGTTGGGCGCGCGCCGCAGAGTGCCGAAGTCTGGGTTTCCTCCTGCTGGGAAATAAAATCCTCCAGCAAACGGCGCCTCATTGAAATGGGCGGCGCTTGTTTGTTTGGATTGGTCAAGTGCGCTCGCAAAGTAGCCTTCGGAGCGCTCGAAATCAGTGCTAAATGTAGTCGCAGCATCGCTGACTGTGATCGCAGTTAGCAGGGCGGCAAATGCTAGAGAGTAAGGATATAATTTCATATGGTTCTGAGGGTGAGTTGTTATAGGTAGTATTGTGGGTGCTTTGCTAAGTGCGGCATGCGCGGTTTAATTGTCTGCGTTGGCGCGAATGGTTAGTTTGGCGTGTGATAAGATGGTGGAGTAATTTTTTAGGGATAGGGTGATTTCATTTATATCCTGCAACTGATTGACCGGAATAGTCACATCGACGTATTCGAAGAAATTTTTAATCGATTGGTGGGCATCCAGGTCGACTGTGAAGGGATGTCCGTTGAATCGGCCACGTAAGGTGCCAGACGGGCCATTTTTATCTTCTAGGCCTAGGCGCAGTGTGACGGATTGGAGTCTGGAGATATTTTGAGCTGGGGTTTCAATCGTAATGGTGGGTCGCTCCCATAGGGGTAGGATGGTCTGCTGGCCATAAAATGCCGTTTCGAGGAGTTGTGCGCTAGTGGCTGCTGGAGCTGCTGTTTCTATAATGATCACTGCGGTTTCAGCGTTGCCGATGCTCAGGTTGGCGCCGATCGCTAAGTCATCGCGTCGTAATTGGAAGCGGCCATTTTGATAAGTGGGCAGTCGGTAGCGGATCGATTGGATGCGGTTGTTACGTGGCAGGATCAATTCAGGGCGTAGCTTTAACGATCGGCCTGACTGGTTATTTACCGCGATGAATATTTGCTGCCCCTTTTTCCAAGCCAAGCTATGAACCCGAGGGTGTATGGGATCCAAACAAAGATATTCGCCACCAACGCCTTCCCATAGATCCATGAAAAAGGCGTTCTTGGTTAATTCATAATCGCCCAGCGCATTACGTTTAACCAGGGCAAATCCGGAATCCGGTTCCCAGTGCATGTAGCCCAACAGGAAGGGCACCGTCAGCGAAAAGTCTGCGGGTCGCTGCATGAATTGCAGCATGAAGCTGCTGTAGTTGGAGACGCGCAGCCAGTAATCGATTTCTCGAGTACCACCGAGCAGTGTGCCGTATTCCGTGATCAACAGCGGCTTAACGTTTCCGGAATTGCGCATTTCTGCGCAGAGCAGATCGAGCACGCAGTCGAGACGCCCCTGCAGCCAATCATCATAGCCTGCGGAGCGAGCCGCGTAGCTGGAACGAACGCCCCGATCGTAGAAATGATGTGAGTAGAAATCTAAGTCCGCTCGGGTTAAATCCATGAATTGCTTGTGATTTTCCCAGACAGAGAATGCCGGACGGCCCATTTCCATACGGGGCCAAGCCGAGGCAGGCCCACCCACTTGGATCGTTGGGTCGACTTTTTTCAGCGCCCGAGCGACGCGATTGTGGAAATCGCCGAGCAGCCCCCATCCATCGAATTGAGGCAGCAGATGGTAGGTCCATTCGTGCTGGATGTCAGATTCATTTTTTACTTCCCAGTAGCTGGCGGTGCGCCCGCTGTCCTCAATCTCATCCGCTACATAAGCAGCAGCCAGTTCCGCGGCGGCGTCAAACGCTTCAATCGCTGGGGTGCCGAGGGTATTTTTCTGCCCTGGAATCTGGGCGTCCATAAAGCTTGGCCAAATGTTGAAGCATTGCGCGAATTTCAGTTCTGGGTCAGTCATCCAGAATTGATCGAAGGTTCTTTGATTGAAAATTGAAAGATCTGCGTAGCCAGTTCGATCAGGATCCTCCTGCAAGAGGGGCTCAGTATATGCGCCGTGCCGCGTCTCGAGTTCGTGGGCAAGTTTTAGCATTTGGCGTCCAGGGTAGAAGCCCTTTGCGGCAAAGTCATCTTCCATGCCAGAGAGATCGGAGCCTGGGTTGATGTAGAGTCTGAAAAAACGATCTGTCGGCAATTCGGAGACGCCTTCAATCGAGAGGGTACGGCTTGGGTCGACTTGAAGCACGGCGTCCATCGGCGGTTCAGAACTGTCAGCAATATTAAAAAGGCTTTCGTCAAAAGTGGATGAAAGTCCTTCGAGGGAAACAAGTCGTACGGCAGTCATTACAGCCGACCCTTCGAGGATCAGTGTCTGCGGCTCTTCTGTCCAATCCGCAAACAGCGAAGAGGGTATTTGAATGAGTCGCTGCGTTTGTAACTGTGGGTTCGTATAGACAACTCCTCCTGCCACTTGGTATGCGACCGATGTGATGAGATCAAGATTCTCGCCTTCAATCTCCAAGTATGAAAAGTTTCTGACGTAAGGCGCCAGTGCTTTGGCAATCGTCAAGTTTATCGTGCCGTCGACGGTGCGCTTGCACTCAAAAATTTGTAGCTCTGTGAGCACGCGATTACGTGAGTTGGCTTGGGTTTTTGTTTCAACTTCGTAGTCGGTGATGACTTTGCCCCAGAAGTTCTCATGCAAGCGTTTTTCTTTTTCTAGGTCGGTCGCGTGGAGAAAAACAATCGAGCAGAGGAAGCCGGCAATAACGCGCAGCATTCGATACTGAGTTCGAGGCGAGTTAAACTGGAGGTGGTAGCATTGCATCTTAATCGGGCGACTATCGAGTGACTCGCAGGGTGAATTGATCGGATAGCCCAGTTCTGGAGAGGGCCGCTTCTTTGCCGTCGGCAACGGGGCGTTCGTCATCCCAAGAGTACAGTGAAATAGTCACCTCTCCAGGCTGCCGCGCAGTCACGCTGCCGAATTTATCAACCGTAGCGATCGCGGGATTGCTGGACTCCCAGATGACGCTGCGCATCGTCGCGTCTTTAGGGGAGATCAATTTTTGCAAAGGGATCGATTCGTTCACTTTTAAGCGAGTCGTTGGAGTCACAATTTTGACTGCGCTCACAGGGCGGTAGGCATTTTTTTCAAGCACCTTACCTAATCGATTGTAGGCGGCGCGTTGCTCTGCGTCGAGTACTGTAATATCTAGGCCAGAGTGGTGCCAATTATTCCAATCGAATTTTACTTTTTTAGCCCCTGCGTGTTCGAATGGATCGGTGCGCAGATCAAAGAATCTGCCCTGTGGATAATTCGCATCTGGGCCATATCGCTTAAAGCCGAGTTCTTGTGCATAAGTGATGCGCTTAGATTGATCTGTCATCGCTCTATTGGCATTGTACCAGGTATACAGATGGTCGCGATGAGCTTTGGTTTGGCTACCAGTTACTTGCGGCCAAAAGCTGATGCCGTCGAGATCCGCTTGGTTGGGTAGGTCAATGCCGGTAGCTTCGCAGAGGGTCGGGAGCAAGTCTGTTAGATTGATCAAACCGTTGTAACGGGTGCCAGCTGCAATGCTGCCGGGATAAGAAAGTATCAACGGGACCTGCAGGCCGTTGACCTTACATTGGCCTTTCGCGCCGATGAACACCGAGCCATCCTCAAGAGTATAGGAGAACGCTGCTTTGCTGCCATTGTCACCCATCACTATGATCAGGGTCTTTTCTCTGAGTCCGAGTCGATCCAATTGAGCGGTCACCTGACCGATCATTTTGTCCATATAGGCAACCATGTCAGGGTAGAATCTGCGATCATCGCCTTTAAAGGCGCCAAAGGAATTGTCTGGTTTGACGCCGGTATGTGTCATGACTTCGAAATGGTCATAAGCGTCCTGAGGTTGCGTGTCGGGTGTCGGCGTATGCTCATCGTGCACCAGCAGCATCGAATAATACAGGAAGAAGGACTCGTCTTGGTGGGCTTCAATAAAATCGAGTGCAAAGCGATTGACCAGTTCTGGGCCGTAGTAGCGGCGGTTTGTTTCTGGGTCCAAGCCACTGTACCAATTTATTTTGCCATTAACCACAAAGTTAGGGTCGATGTGGCGAGGGCCTTCATAGAGTAAGTCGAAACAGTGGATCTTGTCCCAACCGAATTGATCCACATAGGTTTCACCTGGTATCGTTGCGGTGCCTCTGGATTGCTTCCACTTACCCGCAATGCCGGTGATGTAGCCAGCTTGCTTGAACAGGTCTCCAAACGTGATGTGGGAGGCATGCAAGGCCTTCGCTTGCACGAAATTACGCTGATTGTTCATGCCCGTCATCAGCGCCACGCGAGTCGGCTCACAAACCGCGTAAGCAAATGCGTTGCTAGCCAAGACACCTTCATCGGCCAGTCGATCGATTGCTGGGGTGGCCACTGGTACGCTTTCGAACAAGCCCGCGGTCGAATTTAGCTGTTTGGCACCATAAGCGGACACCCCATAGTGCGAGATGTCATCGATCAAAATAAACACCACATTGGGTCTGTCAGCGCCGTGCAATGGCAACCATGCCATTAGCATGGCAAGCGCAGGGCAGAGTGTACGCGTTAAGAGTCGTGTAATGATGGTCATTTAAATGCTGCGAATGGGGGCCGCTTTTAGCTGCGCTAGTCGATTGTGATTTGATAGAAGGCGGCACTAGTAGCGGGTGTGAACGAACGAGAGTTAGTCGGAGGCGTCGCGGCTATAGTGCCCTCGACTACTGTCCAAGGCTGTCCTAAGTCAGGGGTCATGCGTATGCTATAAGTTCTGCCCGAAGCAGATGGCCAAGACAGATCAAAGTCAGTCGATACATCTTGTATGTTGATGCGGAAGCTTGAGCTAGGGTCGGTCGGATCGGTACCAGCTTGAAACTCTGCAGCATCTGTGTTGCCGTCATTATCAATGTCACTGCTTGCATCGACAGTGCTTAGACTTGAAAAGTATGCGTTTTCCCAGCTGTCTTCGATGCCGTCGCTATCGTCGTCGGTATGGATCAATGGCGGGTTGACCACAATGGTCACTTGTTCGCTGATACCTGTCGTATCTAGTGTCGCAGTCGAACCTGATGCGAGTGGCCGTGCGTCTTCCCAAGAGTAGAGGGAAATGGTGGCCTCCCCGGGTTGCAGTGCTGTGGCAATTCCAAATTTGTCAACGGTCGCAACGGTGGGGTCACTGGATTGCCATACCACATTACGCATAGTCGCGTTTGCGGGAGTGACCTGTGCCTGGAGTTGAACCGAGTCGTTGATACGCACTTTTCCTGACGACATTGATTGATCGCTTGGTTCGGGGGTCGCCGTATAGGTAAACGAGTCAATGTTCAGCAGGTCGAAATTGCCAGCTTCCTGAACGGCTCCCGAATTGATGTAACCATACAGGTTTTTAGCAGGCGAATAGGCATCTGGACGATTCAAGCTTTTCGAAATCGTAGCGACAATTGTGTTGGTCGCTAAATTAGTCAGTGTTGCGACCGCATCAAACTGACCCGCGATGGCTGACTTGGTCAGGCTGAATTCTATCCGCAGAGTGTCGGTCAGATCATCGCTATCCAGGGTATCATCGCCGATATCTGCATAAGGAATATTCTGCTGCAAAAAACCACCACCGCTTATAAAAAACTGGTATTGTTGAAGTTGTCCGCCCCCTTTTTGTATGGCCGCATACATGACATTGGCGTTCGCGGTATTTGAGCTGGAGAAACCGTTGGCGACTAGCAGAGTCGTTGAGCCCGGTGCGGTGTTTGGTAAGCCTTCGAAAGTGAAATCCACAGTGGTGCTCCATGAGGCGCCAGCGCCAAAGCTTGCCCCCGCACCAGTATTGTAAAAAGCCCGACTGCTGCCCGCGGTTGGTGATCTTTTAAGCGTTCCGAATACTGGACTTTGTCCAGCAGGTAGGTACAGGCCTCCTACTGAGGTTTCAGTAAAGTTGGCTGAATTGTTAACCCCGCCGCTCTGGAATCCTTCAGAGCCTTCAAATTGAGTGGCATACCTGACTGTGGAAAATGTAGTCTCAATGCCGAGGTCGGTAGCGGCTACTTCTGTATTGTTGGCCAGCACTATGCCTAGTCGGTCATAGGCGGCTTGTTGTTCCGGAGTGAGTGCCGCAAGATCTAAGCCTGAGCGCAGTAAAATGCCCAACCCGGTATCCACAGTATTGTTGTATGCATCCTCAAGCTCGAGCGGATCGGTGCGTAAGTCGAAGAACCGGCCCTGAGGGAAATTGGGAGGGTCATTTTCATCTGGCGCGTAACGTTTGAAATCGATTTCTTGGGCGAACTGAATCAGTTTTGTGGTGTTCGTCATTGGCTTATTGGCATTGTACCAAGTAAAGATGTTTTCTCTGTGTGCAGCAGCAGTATTGTCAAGTACCTGCGGCCAAAAGCTGATGCCGTCGAGGTCATCGGCATTCGGGATTTCGAGCCCAGCGGCTTCACAGATCGTCGGGAATATATCGGTGAGATTAATCAAACCGTTGTATTCGATGCCTGGAGCAATCGTGCCTGGTTGAGAGAGGAGTAGCGGTACCTGTAGGCCGTTGGCACGGCATTCCCCTTTGCCGCCGACGAACTCAGTCGTACCTGGTACAGTGTAGGAAAAGGACGCTTTGGTGCCGTTATCACCCATGACTACGATGAGGGTATTTTCTCTTAAATTAAGTGCATCAAGCTTGTCAATGATGTTACCAATCATCTTATCCATGTAAGCCATCATATCTGGGAAGTAGCGCCGATCATCACCGTCAAAGGCGCCGTACTCGTACGCAGGGTCTTCCTTACCTAATGGATACGTCACCGTTTCAAAATCATCATAAAGACTTTGCGGCAGGGTGTCTGGGGTTGGCGTATGCTCATCGTGCACCAGTAGCATTGGGTAATAGAGGAAGAAGGGTTCATTCTGATGCGTCTCAATGAAATTAAGTGCGAATCGATTGATTAAATCGGGACCATACCAGCGTCGTCCTGTGAGTGGATCAATGCCGCCATTTACTTGTTTGAAATACGTAACCACGCCATTGATCACAAAATTCGGATCGATATGACGAGCCCCTTCGCCGATTAAGTCGAAACAGTAGATCTCATCCCAGCCGAACTGATCCACATAGTCTTTACCGGGGATTTCGGCAGTGCCTCGAGATTGCTTCCATTTACCGGCAATCCCAGTTACATAGCCCGCTTGCTTAAAGATGTCGCCAAAGGTGATTTGTGATTCATGCAGAGCCTTCGGCTGGATGAAATTCCGATTGTTATTCATGCCCGACATCAGGGCGACACGTGTCGGTTCACATATCGCATAGGCAAATGCATTGCCAGCTAACAGGCCATCATCGGCGAGTCGGTCGATTTGAGGAGTGGCAACAGCTGTGGACGGAAAGAAGGGATCGCCGTTGATGTCCAATTGGGTCGAATTGAGCTGCGTCGCACCGTAGGCAGAAACGCCGTAGTGTGAGAGGTCATCAATTAGAATAAATACTACGTTGGGTTGCTCCGTCGCGCTCAGTGGTTGCACGGTGAATCCGAGGGCAAAGCAGAATGTGAGTGTCAGGAATCGGAGGTAGTTGTATGTAGTCATTTTAGGTATGGGTAGGGTGCTTAAAGGGAACCATCGATTGGATTTAGCTTCTTTACATCGGAGGACTGAACGGTCGATGCACCGATACTTGCTGTGGCAGTCATGGTTTGCGGGATCTCGATACGGAGCATGCCGGACTCGAGTTTGTCGGCATGTGCGTGAATCGAGACTGTTGCGGATTGGGCATGGGTACGGATGATTAATTGCGCGTAGCCGTTGAACAGTTGCCTGCGTGGCGCTTGTTCGGGTTCGTGGCTGGTGGGGTTGCCGTTGCCGACTCCGAGTAAAGTCGCAGCTCCACTGATTTCGAAATCAAGCATAGCGTCCGCGGTAGGCACACTGCGCCCAGCGGAATCGCATGCACTCACATTCAGGATCACGACGCTGCTGCCGTCTGCCTCGGTATTTGAATGGGCGTTAATGATGCGTAGCTTTGTAGCAGGACCCGTGGTTTCGATGGAGGTGCGGACGATCTCCTGCCCAGCAGAGTCGTAGCCGACCGCCTCCAGTGTGCCTTGCGTGTAAGGGACGTCCCATTGCAGCTTGCGATAGGGCGCGCGTTTGAGTCTGCCTTGAGATTCGCCGTTGAGGTACAATTCGACCTCGGCGCAATTGGTGTAGCACCATAGGTCGATGATTGCACCGGCTTCACACTCGAGATTCCAGTGCGGAAATAGGTGCAGCACGGGTGCGTCGGTCCATTCCGCTTGATAATAATAATAACTATCTTTGGGGAAGCCGCATAAGTCCATTAAGCCGTAACGAGTGATGACTGCAGGCCAGGAAAAAGGATAGGTTTCGCCGCGGTAGTCGAGGCCCGTCCAGAGAAATGTGCCAGCGACGAAATCGCGCGTTGCACAGTCTTCCCAAGTGTCCTCGATCGAGCGCCCCCATGGAGTCAATGTTTCGGCATAAGCGGTGACCATCCCGGCGCGCTTGGGATTCAGATACACCGGGGCATCAGCGCCGATTGCTTCAGGGTGGGGGTGCAGTGCTTCGCCCTCATAATATTCCTGGCCGTAGAGGCCGCGTGTCGAAGCTGAGCCACCACTCTCACTGGCGATGAGAGGGCAGTCTGGAAACTTGTTTTTAAATTCGTCGTAGCGTTCTGCCTCTGCGGTGAGTTGCCCCTGCGCGTTTTCGCGCATCGTATAGTTAGCGCCAAAGGTATCAATTTGAAACCCGTTGTTAACAAAGTTTTCAGCGATGTTGTTGAAGTCGCAATTGGCAGAATAGATGCAAGGTCGTGTCGGGTCTAAGCGATGCGTCAGGTCCTGCATCCTCTGCAGCATCTTCGCACCCATAGCATTTTCTTGGATCAGCATCTCTTCGTTGCCTAGTGACCAGAGGCAGACCGATGGGTGATTTCGGTCACGCGTGACGAGTGCTTCGAGCTGTCCCAAGAATTCCGGCGATGTGCCGCTTAAGCGGGTTTCGTTCATCACGAGAAACCCCATTCGATCGCACAGGTCAAGTAGCTGTGGAGCAGGAGGGTTGTGTGCGGTGCGAATCGCATTGCAGCCCATCGCTTGCAATTGTTTGAGGCGCCACTCGTCGATGGTTGGCAGGATGGCAACGCCGACACCCGCATGGTCCTGGTGATTGCAGACGCCCTTGAGCTTAATATTTTCGCCGTTGAGGAAGCATCCTTGGTCGGCATCAAAGCGAATCGAACGCACTCCAAAGTGGCTCTGGTAGACATCGCAGGACTTGCCTGCGACTTGGACATGGGTTTCCAAACGGTAAAGATGCGGCGATGCGACACTCCAGAGCTTGGGCTGACTTAGCTCTAGGCGATGATTAATTGCAGCGCTCGTTCCGGCAGTGATTGGAGCGGTTTGGCTCGACTCGTAAACGGGGGATGCTCCCGTATCTGCAAATATTTTGAAGGTGACTTGCGCGGCACGATCGTCCCTGCCGGCATTGTGGATCTGTGCCTGTAACTCAATTTGAACCTTAGAGAGATCCGCCTCGTCCGGGAAAGTGCTACGAATACACGTACCAGAATAGGGTACATGCAGGTCGTCGGTGGCGACCAGACGGACATCGCGATAAATGCCGCCGCCTTCATAGGACCAGAGTTCGAATTCCTGCGCATCGCAACGCACCGCGATTGCATTACATTCATTCGGGTCACACAGTTCGGTGACATCGAGTGAGAAACTGGTGTAGCCAGAAAGATGACTGCCAGCGAGGTGTCCGTTGACCCAGATGGTTGCATCGCGGTAGATGCCATCGAATTCAAGATGGATTCTTTGGTGACGGATTTCCGCAGGGAGCTCGAACGTCTTACGATACCAACCCACATCAGTCGGCAGCGAGCCATGCACTGCATTGGCAGCCGGCGTGTACTCGCCTGCAACGACGAAATCGTGCGGCAAGTGCACCTCGTGCCATGCTTGATCGGGGTAGCCGACGCGCGAAATACCATGATTGCCGGCTTTCATCCACTCCGCTCTTTTGAAGCGATTGGCATGAATCGCACGGTAGTTGGTTTCGTTAAGGTCGCCGCGATGGAACTTCCAGCCATCGGTAAATTGAAAAGTCGTACGCATCGTTTATTTACGTCAACTAGTTGGATGTCGGATCGAAATATTTTGCCTTGTTCGCGAGAACTTTGCTCTTCTCGATGAACTCGACGTGCCAGTCCGCGAACAGGTAATGACCGCCGCCATTATACGCATCTGACACCGTGTATGCTGGCACGTCAGGCCATACTAGAAGATCCATTTTGCCGTCGGCATTGGACTCCGCAACCACCACCATTTTTGCTGGATTCTTGAGAAGGTTAGTATGCATTTTACCCTTCCCATCGGTTCTTTTATTCGCCTCGTGGTCGTTGGCTGATGACCATTCGCCTAGGCCGACGTAATTGTAACCGTAACCTGAGGTCGTCTTGCAGTTGCTAGGATCAAAGGCTATTTCGCGGAAGGGGCTCTGAAACACGGTTTCTGCGGGCGCCACATTCCAACGGTAGCTGCGATCTATGCGCTCTACAAAGCCAAGTTGCTGACCGATCAGATCCGGCCAAGTGTAAGCAATTCCTTGGTCGTCCTGGCCTGCGTAGCTTGGGAAGGAGCCTAGACGGTTTCCCTTTCCTGGAGTTTTTTGATTAATCATTAGCAACTGAAAGCCACTGCCGATTTGGCGTAGATTGCTGACAGACTTTGATGCCTTGGCACTTTCTCGAACGCCTGCAATTGTTGGAATTAAGATGGCGGCGAGGATGGCGATGATCGCAATCACTGTGAGCAGCTCAATCAAGGTGAACCCCGCGGTTTTTGGGGAATGTAACGAATTGCTTAGAGAGATTTTTTTCATAGTATTAATTTATAATATTTGTAACACGACGCCACTGCAGGTGCCATATTTGCCACCTTGATACGCGCAAAAAAGATGAGTTGGTTTGCCTGCTGGATCGATCAGTAATTGCGGGCGCTCAAACCTTCCCTGGCGCTCTAGCCCGGGTAAGGTTTCATCAAAATATGATGGGGCATCCTTATACGCAATTCGCGGGTTTTGCCATTCGAGGCCGTCGCGAGATTCCATGAAGAGCCCATATTCGTGATTATAAAAGCCCATGTCGCGCAAGATCATTTTAAAGGGGAAATCGCCTCCTGTTTCATACCAAGTGTAGGCGTCTTCGCACTGCACGCGTTCGCCGAGATTGGAGAAATCTACAATCGGATTTGCGCTGTGCTTGAGATACGGACCTGTGATGTTGTTCGCGACCGCTAGGCCATATTTACGATTGCCGTTGAAGCGGCGCCCTGTGTCCCAATCCCAGCCCTTGTAGTACAGCCAGTACTCGCCGTTCGGGTGTTGCAGCAGCGAGGGATTACTGACCACGGCATCGTCCCATTCTCCAGCTTGGCCGACGTCAATTATCGGTTCGTCTCCCACGCGTTGCCAGGGCCCATCGAGGCTGTCCGCAATGGCAAGGCCGATACGTTTGGTGTACACTAGATCCGTATAATATTTTTCGTAGGCCTCGTCAGATAAGTTTGGTAGATCACTCTGTTCAATATCTAGGGATGAGCCGTCTGCACCCATGTAGAATAATGCATAGCGATCACCCACTTTTTGAATGGTGGGATTGTGGATCGCCCACGAGTCCCAGGCATCGCCACCTCGACCTTTTAAAACCACACCCAAATCTTGGTAGGGGCCCTCGGGACTATCGGCCACCGCATGGGCTACCTCGCAGGCCGAAACCCAACCGGAAAATTTATACTCATTGCGCCAGCGTGAATAAAACACGTGGACACGCCCGTCTGGGCCGTAAATGGGCGAGCAACACCACACGTGGTAGCCATCGATCTCGAGGATGCGACCCAGCGGATTGAGCCGTTGTTCAAATTTTGAAGTCGCAATGTCTTGCTGTGCTGAATGACTCGAATTGAAATAATTCGGGTCACTTAAGGATGGTTTTGTGGTCATGTGATAGTTACTTTATACGAGTAATGTTAAGGTTTACAATATGTCAAGAACTCTGCACAATTTAAATTGGCGGAGTCTAGTTCTTTCTTGCTTAAATGGTATCTCTAGTAAGAGATAATTTTTATTATGATAAGAGTGAGTGATATTGCTGAAAAGCTTAAATTATCTCGAGTGACGGTGTCGGCAATATTGAACGATCGCTACCGCAAGCTAGGGATCTCCGAGAAGACCGCTGCACGGGTGCGAGACTGCGCTCAGGAACTCGGCTACCTGCCCAATCAGAATGCATTAAGCATGAAATCCGGGCGCAGCATGACGATTGGCATGCTCAGTAGTTCACTCGGGGAAGAGTGGGGGGCAAAAATTCTCGTCGGGGCATTATCTGCGATCCAGAACTGTCCGTATTCGCTGCGAATCGAAGCCGTGCACGGTGCCGCGGAGGAGCGAGTCGCGCTTGAGCGTCTGCTTGGATCCAGAATTGAGGGTCTTTTTTGTTGTAATATCAATCCTGACCCTGAGACCGATGAGTTCTTTAAACTGGCCACGGGACGCTACGAGGTGGCGGTGGCGAGTACCAACTGCTCATTTTCGTTCCCACATGTTCGCGTGGAGACCGACAATTCCGCAGCCGTCAGAGCATTAGTGGAGCACCTCTTCGAGCTTGGCCACCGCCGAATTGCCCACATTGGCGGGGATCAGATATCAGAGGCCAGCCGCGAGCGTAGTGAGGCTTTTTTACAGTCGGTTGAATTCTTTAAATTGAATCCTGTTGAGTGCCCTGTGCAGTTCAGTAATTGGCAGTCTGAGCAAGCGCGTGCTCTCGCTCGAGAATTACTCAATCAGGCTAATCCTCCCACCGCAATTGTTTGCGCCAATGATGCACTTGCTGCCTGTATGCTTCAGGTTGCCCACGAACTCAAGTTGAAGGTGCCAGAGGCGCTCTCGATTGTGGGGATGACTAATGAACGGGTCAGTCGCCTGACAGTTCCTCAAATAACCACGGTCAGTATCCCAGAGGAGGAGATTGGACGCGCCGCAATGTTGGCGCTAATCAAATCCATTGACTCGAAGCAGGCTGAGGGAAATCAAGGCATCGACCGTCATGCCTGCTCCATCGTGGTCCGAGGATCGAGTGCTGCTGCGCTGAAACAACTTTAAGCTCGCGCGTGAATCATGATTGGCGGCAATTCAGTTGCGGTGCATTGGATCGGCGTGCAATCACTGGTGTCGCTGCGTTCAATCGGCCCCAAGAATGCCTGTGCGATAGGCCTTAGCAACCGCCGCTGGTGCGTTGGGCGTTTTGAGTTTTTCGTAAATATGACTCACATGGGTATCGACTGTACTGTAGCTGATCTTGAGCCGGTTGCAGATTTCTTTCTTCGCGAGTCCTTCAGCTAGTAGGGTGAGGATTTCAAGTTCTCGTTCACTCAGTAGCTCGTTGGCTGAATCTATAATAGGCAGTTTCGCTTGCAGGGTATTTAGAATAAAGCGGGCGATACTTGGATCCAGCGTCGCTCCGCCCGCGATGACGCCGCGGATACCATCGATTAATTGATTGGCACGTGAAGACTTCAGTAGGTAGCCAGAGGCACCCAGATGAATCGCCTCCAGCACATCAGCCTCGGCATCGGACTGGGTGAGGATGATGACTTTTACATTGGGCAGTGCTTTTTGAAACCACGGTAATGCTTCGAGGCCGTCCATGCCAGGTAAACGCAGGTCGAGCAGGATCACATCGGGGACTGCATGGCTCGCCTCTTGTTCTATGCTGCGCAGGGCAATTTCGGCGGTGCTGAATTGGCTGACTAATTCGAAGTTTGGTTCGATTTCGAGCGCGTGTTCGATCACTGAACGGTAATCACGATTATCTTCAACTAACATGAGGTGGATGTTTTGTTGCATAGGATTTTTTCAGAGGGGATGAGCTGTTTGGGGAGTGGCTTGCTATGGGCTATTAACCTTGGGTGTTTGGTGCAGAACGCAAGCGACGTCTAAAGCGCAGGCGCAGTTGAATATGTGTGCCACTGGGCTGATGTGTGCTGGTGGACACATGCCCTCCGAGTATGCGGGCGCGGCGTTTGAGGGAAGAGGGAATATCGCCGTTCAGGCCGCTGCCATTGTCGGTGATGATCAACTCTAGATGCTTAGAGTGGATGGTTAAGTGGGTGGTGACATGGGTTGCGCTAGAGTGGCGGATGATGTTGGTTAGGCATTCTTTGTAAAATAGGAACAAGTCGATGCGTTTACGGGCAGAGAGTTGCGTGAGCAGTGACTCGCCTTCAAAAGTTAGTTCATGATCGAGGTCGGCGGTCATGCGTGCGGCGGTGCGACGCATGTTTTCGGCTAGATCGACGAAGCGTTGTTTGTCTTCGAGCATATTGACGCAGTAGCGGGCGGCACGGCCTGTTCGGTCGGTAATCTCCCACATGCGTTGCAGCAGTTTTGTGAGTCGTTCTGGAGAGTGCTGGGCTTTTTGCACCAGATCGCCGAGCATGCCGATGGCATGTAGGTTGGCTCCAAGCTCGTCGTGCAGGTCGGCGGCGATCTGTTCGCGGGTGCGGAAAATCGCGCGTTGCCGAATGTTGCGCTCGACCAGCACCACAATGATGACGACTGCTAGGCTCAGTGCAAACAGCCAGCTCATGATGCGGACAGTGCTCTTCTGGCTGGCGTAGCGGCGCTCGAGTTCAGCAGTGATCAGTGGGCGTTGCGTTTCGAGTTCATAGCGCTCCGCCAGTTGCTCAAGCCATTCCAGCTGCGGAAGAATGTTGCCATGAGTGTTGCGTCCGTCGGTTAAGGCAGCCACTGGTCGGTTTCTATCGCGCAATCGCGCATCGATTTTAATCGGCTTACCTAAGGCGATGTTGCTGCCGTTGGCGTAAATCTCGATTTCGGCAAAGCCAATGCGCTGCTTATCTTGGCCGCGGTGGTTATACAGGTAGGGCTTAATCGCAGTCAGGCGAATGTAGCGGCAGCTGGTCTCGGGTAGATTCCACCGCATCACTGGACTGATATCAAATACGCTGCTGCGCTCAACTTCTAGCAGTTGGCGGGCATCTGAGAAGTTGGCTTGATTCGCGCCTTCGATCAGCAGTTTGTGGGGCATACCCATGCCGATGGTCTGCGCTTGCGGCACAGTGTCGCCCAGCTCGATCAGGTGAAGATGGATGGCGGACACTGGGAAGCTGCGTTGGAGATCAATGCTGAGCGTGGCCATTTTGTTGCGCGGAAAGCTCGGCGGGCTCAAATAGGCGGTGCTCGGTACCCCTGCAGCTGCATGCATTTGGTAAGGCAGTGAGCCGTCAGTAAGGAAGCGGGTGTGCCAGCCATCGATGTCGTATGGCATCGATCGGGACGCCCTGACTGGCTGGCGCAACGCCACATTACGGGTGCCGCTAAACACCAGCACTTCTGCGAACTGCAAGATGAAATTACCATCAAAGGCTCGGCGGGAGAGGCTATCGGTTTCGATGCGAATCTTCGCAGCGGTTTGGCCAAAGGTTGGCACAATTAGCGGGGCAATACGCGGCAAGTCTTTTTCGGTGGTGCGCACCTCGGCCAGCAATTCTCCCTGTTCATTCAAGATACGAAACGCGGGCGGAAAGGCATCCGAGTGAAAGTTCGTCTGCGAGTTGCGCCAGATGGTGGGCACTAAGATGATTTGATCCACCGGCACGGACGCTGGCAGGTCAATTTCGATCCAATTTGGCTGAGTGGCATCGCTGGTAGGAATCGAGCGGTAACCGATCGGACCCACGCCGCTGCGCAGGGTGCTGCGGGCTAGCTGGGCTAAGCGGTTATCAATCTCAGACAGCCGCTGTTTCAGTTCCGACTGTGACATATCCTCAAGCGGCTCTGCCTGGCTGGTGCCAGCTAGGAGAGCGATAAACAGGATTTGAAGTAGGTAACGCATGACGTATCTAAAGTAGGATTCGGTGACCAGTCCAACTCAGTTTTTAAGTCGTTGCAACCCTGCAGGCGAAGCGGTGAATCTGCTCTGGTGTAAATATCAGTTGGTGAAAATAGTTATGCAGCATTTTAGAGTGATTTCAGCAGTATGTTATTCTGTTCACTAGGTATTTACGTATATTGCGCGATTCGAGAATTTAGCGTATTATTAAAATAAGTGATGTCTTTCATTCATCTAAACAACTACCTCTAATCTATATTTATTTATGAAAAAACAATTAATTGGAATTTTTAGCCTCGCTGCGTTTGCGAGCAGTCCACTGGAGGTCGACGTAGAGCTCATCAATGATACTTTTGATGGGTCGAGCAACTTGACAAAGAATATGGGGAATGATTGATTTCTGCATGTAGATGATGCCGATGACCAGTGGCACGCAGCAGATTGCTCCGAATGGTCGTATGGAGTTGGGTTCATATTTTAATAAGTGTCCGAAGCAATCCAGGAGCTTTTTTTGTTCCCGAAACAACCGAATCGAACGGAAATGAAAGTCCCCTCCATTTTTAAATTCATCTCACTGGCCTCGGCTTTGTTGGCCTGCGTATCTCCTTTGGCGGCCACTGAGGCGACGCGTCCGGCCCAGCCGAATTTCCTGTTGATGCTTGCCGACGATCTCGGCTGGCAGGACGTGAAGGTCTACGACACGGTGCTCTGTGCTGCTTAAATAATTTGAAATGGATCGTTGCTCAAATCTTGGTTAGTTAATACTAGCAATATAGATGGATTTAAAATCTATGAGAAATAAAGTTTACTCTGTGTTGATTGCGCTTTGGGCAGCCTGTGCGGTCCCGCAGTCTGTTGCGGGGGATGCTTTGCCGGCCGAGCATACCTTTGGTGCGATTGCCGACTGTCAATATTGTGATGGCAACAGCAGAGGGGATCGAATGTATGCATTATCCAAGCAAAAACTCGCGGACTGTGTGACTGAGTTCAACACCATGCCGCTCGATTTTGTCACGCACTTGGGTGATTTTATTGAGCGTGATTTTAAGAATTTCGATGTGCTGAATCCAATTTTCGACCAGCTCACGATGCCGAAGGTTCACGTGTTGGGGAATCACGACTTTTCGGTGGCGGATCACCTGAAGAAAGACGTGCCAGCTAAGTTGGGCATGCCTGCCAAGTATTATGATTACGAAGTTAAGGGCTGGCGCTATGTGGTGCTGGATGGCAACGATGTCAGTTTTCATGCCTACCCAGATGGCAGTGCCGAAGCGAAGCACGCATCCGAATACTATATTGAAAATAAGATTAGCTCGCCGAAATGGAATGGTGCGATTGGTGCACCGCAGCTTGCCTGGTTAAAAACGGTGCTGGAGCAGGCGCAGGAAAACCAGCAAGCCGTCATACTTTTCTGCCACTTCCCGGTGTATCCTCAAAATGGTCACAATCTATGGAATGCGGATGAAGTCATGACCCTGCTCGAATCCTACCCCTGTGTGAAAGCCTACATTAACGGTCACAATCACCGTGGTAATTATGGTAAAAAAGGCGGCATTCACTATGTCACGCTCAAGGGCATGATCGAAACCGAAACGAACTCGTACGCGGTGATTAAGGTGTCCGATGATACAATTGATATTGTCGGTTATGGGCGGGAAAAGAGCCGCTCGCTACCGATTCAACACGACAGTGCTCATATCCACTGAGTCGAGCGATAGCCTGTAGCCCGAGGTAGAATGCGCTAAGTGACCTAGCTTGACGGAATCGCGAAATCGTCCTTGTTTGCTGTGGTATTAATCCCTTGTATGCCGCGTCTGCAGCTTGCCAACTGTTTGCTGCGATTACTCTACTTATGCTATCGAATCAAAAGATGAATCATCTAAAATTCGCCTCGCTCGGCGCTTGGCTCGCACTGCTCTGCATACTGTCTGCGACCCTAACTACCGCGGTTGCCACCGAGCGACCCGCAAAGCCGAATATTATCCTGCTGCTCACCGATGACCTCGGCTGGCAGGATGTGAAGTGCTATGACATCGATGAGCCCTCGCCGATGGAGACGCCGAATCTCGATGCACTG
>Ga0222717_10000888_pt1 | contig 25061 bp, 29 predicted proteins | sample C33_18DmetaG_FD_165053 | JGI IMG/M metagenome (GOLD analysis project Ga0222717, IMG submission 165053) | Estuarine water microbial communities from San Francisco Bay, California, United States - C33_18D | ecosystem: Environmental > Aquatic > Marine > Unclassified | place: USA: California... | reverse complement strand
TACTATTGACAAGCTACATATTTTACGTGAAATTTGTCAACATTTTTGCCGGGGTGGCGGAATTGGTAGACGCGCCGGATTCAAAATCCGGTGAGGATTTCCTCATGTCGGTTCGAGCCCGACCCTCGGTACAAAAAAAAGGGCTTTTAATAAAGCCCTTTTTTTAATAGTAAACTTAGTAGAAACTATTTTTTCTTTTCACCATCTTCTTCTGGTGGAAATACTGAATCATTTAACTTCTTTAATTGCTTCTTAATATCAGATAAGTCTCTTCTAGTTCTACGTTTTTCAGAATCAAAATTATCTTCTAGTCCTTCTAAATCACGTTGAACATTTTTAATTTTTTTACTTAGGTCGCGGTCAACTCTTTTGATTTCATAAGCTAAGTCATCAATTAAACTACCAAGCGAATCAGCTTTTGTATAAATTAGTTTTGTATTGGCTGTAATTCGGTCTTGACCTCTTTTAATTTCTTTTCCTTGGCCAATATTTTCAAGTTCAACAGCTTTTACTCTTTGTTTGAATTCTTGATTAACCATATCTACATGTTCAACTTGCTCTTGTCTTAGTTGAGACATTTCGTCCATAGCTGAATTATACTGTATTAATGAGAACCCTACTGCGAAAGTAAGTGCTAATGCAACGACGCTTAAAATTTTTTCTGTACTTGTTAACATTTATTATACCTCAGTTGTTTTTTGAATCCACCAAAAGTAATCAATGAAAACCCAATATGAAAACTTTTTTTTCTAATTGGGAATATTTCCAATTCTACTAATTCGTGGATAGAAAGTATCTAGATTTAAAGAAAACCACGTAATAACAGGCTGCCCCAACACGTGACTTTCTGGAACAAAACCCCAGTATCTTGAGTCTTCACTATTATCTCTATTATCTCCCATCATCCAATAATAGTCTTGCTGTACCTCATAGGTTTCTACTTCATTAATTGACACTCCATTAATAAATAAATATTGTACATATTCTTTTTTAAACATAGGTGACCATGCATTTATTAAACTTGCCCCATTGGATGGAACATAGTTTTTAAAAATAGATCTATCGCCAGTTCTTCGAAAAATATCTCTTGGACTTTCATTCGTAAACGTAAATTCAGTTTCTTTATATTTTAATTCTACCTTATTTCCTTCGTAAAGAAGAATAGGAATTATATATTGCCAATCCATAGCTTTGTTCAACAAAAAAATATCTCCTGCCTTTGGTATTCTAATTTCCGGATATTGATCTTTATTTGCTTTTAAACCTGAATTGTTTCCTTTTTGACCTAAAAATATTTCGCTATCAATAACATCAGCTTCCAAATACTTAGCTGCTAAGAACTGGCCATTCTCTGGCAACTTACTGACTTTGCCATTAACAAAAACTTCTCTATCTTTAATGCTTATTGTATCTCCAGGTAAAGCGATACATCGTTTCACGTACTTATAAACCTCATCTCTAGGATATTCAAACACAACAACATCACCTCGTTCCACCTTTCTAAAAACAGGAAATTTATAATTAGGTAAAAATGTAGGAATACTTATTGCGGTAAATGGAACCCATATCTTTTGAGGTAACTTTAGACCGTAGGCGAAACGACTTCCAACCAACATATCTCCCTTTAAGATATTTTTTTCCATACTAGTCGTAGGAACAATATATAGTTCAACTACAGTCTCTTTTAAGAAAAGGACTATAAGAATAAGAGATAAAAGGGATTTAATTTCTGCTATAAATTTTTTCATTTATTAATCATGGTTGAAATTGGTTTAAAAGTTTTTCTATGTATTGAAATGTATGAATATTCTTTTAAAGCTTCGTAATGTTGTTTAGTTCCGTAGCCTTTATTTTTTTTGAATCCATACATGGGATAAATATAATGAAATGAACGCATAATTTCATCTCTTGTAACTTTAGCGATAATAGAAGCTGCCATAATTGATTTAATTTTTTGGTCGCCTTTGATAATACCTTCATTTTCAATTTTGATATCTAATGGAAAACCATCAACCATAACTTTGTCGGGTCTTATATTTAAACTTCTTATTGCATCAATCATTGCATCTTCTGAAGCAACTTTAATATTTACATTATCAATGTAGTCGTTCCATTTTATTCCTATGGCAACAGAAAGAGCATGTTCATTTATTTCTTTGAAAAGAATATTTCTTTTTTTTTCAGTTAATTTTTTGGAATCATTTAGTCCTTCTAATGGACCATTTAATATCACTGCTGCTGCTACAACGGGTCCAGCTAGCGCACCTCTACCGACTTCATCTACTCCTGCAATTAACATAAAAAGTAAATTAATAATAAAATTCATGTTTACTTTTAAATTTTTTTTTTAATATGTCTGCATGTCAAAAATAAGACTTTCAGCTATTATATTTAGTATTATTGGAATCGTACTTGTAACTCAGGGTGTTCATTTTTATGATTCTGCCTGGGCTTTTCCTGGAAATTTATTCTCAGACGACTTCAAAGCATCTTTCCCTTTAAGTAGTATCCCTTTAATGGTTGTTGCTCTTCTTGGGACAGGTATCTACATGACCTTCAAACTTGGGTTTCCTCAATTAAAAAGAATAGCTCATGGCATTCGTGTAACAAAAGGCGATTACGATCAAGTTGAAGATGAAGGTGATTTAAACCATTTTAAAGCTCTATCAACTGCTCTTGCCGCTACGGTAGGTATTGGTAATATTGCGGGTGTAGCTATCGCTATATATTACGGTGGACCAGGCGCTTTGTTTTGGATGTGGATTACTGCATTCTTTGGAACTGCACTCAAGTATGCTGAATGTACTCTTGCATTAGAGTACAGAGAAACTGACTCGCTTGGTAATACAGCTGGTGGTCCAATGTATACAATTGAAAATGGGTTAGGCCCTAACTGGAGATGGCTTGCTGCTACCTTTGCTTGTTTTACCATTATTTGCTCCTTCTTTACCGGAAATGCAATCCAATCTAATACGCTTACTCAACAACTTTATGCTCAAATTTCAAGTGTCACTGGCTCAGATAATGCGTTGATGGCAACAAACTCTTTTAGCATTCTTGGTAGCGAGTCCAATATCTCGATAATGCATGTTATTATTGGCTTAACCTGCTCTTTTATTGTTGGTTCAGTTATTCTGGGTGGTATTAAACGCATTGGAAATGTAACAAGTTATTTGGTACCAATCATGGCTGCAGTTTATGTTATGTGCGCTCTATTTATTATACTTACTAATTTTGGAAATGTCGGAGAGTCTTTTAATACAATTTTCTCTATGGCTTTTAACCCTCCATCTATTAAGGATCCAGCTATCGGTATAGCTGCTGGTGCTTTTATATCATTTCTAAACACGATGATGATGGGTGTTAAGAGAGGTTTATTTTCAAGTGAATCAGGACAAGGTTCTGCTGCTATAGCACATTCAACCGCTAAGACGCCATATGCTGTAAGAGAAGGTGTTGTTGCTTTACTAGAACCGTATATTGATACAATTATAATCTGTACGCTTACTGGCCTTGTTATTATGGTTACAAATTCATGGCATCTAACTGAGTTTTATAGTCAAAGAATTGATACTTCTATCTTACCTGAAGATTTAAAAGCGGGCGTTTTATTAACCAGCCATGCTTTTGGTCTTGGAATACCATCATTTGGAGCTGAAATAGTGACAATAGCTGTTGTGTTGTTTGCCCTTTCAACTGCTATTAGTTGGTCTTTTTATGGAGACAGAGCAACAGAATACTTATTTGGCTCTAAGGCAATTCCAATTTATAGATACTGTTATGTATTTATGGTATTTGTTGGATCTATGCTGACTTTAGAACAGGTCTGGATTTTTGGTGATGCAGCATTAGCTTTTATGACATTCCCTAATCTTATCGCTATTATTTTGTTAAGTAATAAATTAAAAGACTTATCTAACGAATATTTTGAAAAATATTAATTTCTTCTGCTTTTAGTAAATAAAATCTTCTGATGAAATAGTACTATAGTTGGTGTCAATTATTGTAAATAAATATTCGTTATTAGCGCTTACCAGAGTATGATTTCTATAATCATAATAAAAGGTTTGACCACCCACAGAAAATGAGCCTTGAGTTCCTTGGGCGACAGAAACATTAGAGAAAGTTAAATCATCTTCTAAACGAATTTTATCAACTCCATCTTCGAAATCATAAATAATATTAGCACCAGTGAAACCGCTTGAACCGTCTCCTAAACGACCAATAAATATATCATTACCATTTCCACCGTATAAACTATCTTTGCCATCACCACCATCAAGGATGTCATCGCCGTCTTCACCATAAAGCTCATCAAAATTATCTGAACCTTTTAGAATATCGTTATCATCACCGCCGTATAGCTTGTCTATTCCATCTCCTCCATCAATAATATCGTCACCTGACTCTCCATAGAGAACATCTCTTCCGCCAAGACCAAACAATATATCGTTTCCTGCTCCTGCATATAATGTGTCTGGATTTGCAGTACCATAAATTGTATCATCACCTGGATTAGTGTTTGGAGAGTTTATATTAATAAAAACTGTAGCTTCATTACTATCAACCATCCCATCATTTGCTTTATAAGTAAAAGAATCTCCTCCAAGATTAGTTGGAATGAAGTGCGCTGCATTTCCTTCAATTGATACTGTACCGTTGCTTGGATTATTTACAATACTAAATATTAGATTGTCATCCTCTACATCCGAACCGGCTAATATTACATCTATTGACTGGTCAATTGTCATGGATAAATCGTTTATATTTTCCACAATAGGAGCATCGTTCACCATATTAATCGTAATCGTAACGGTTGATACATTGCTATCATTAGAACCACTACTTTCTTTAAAGCTAAACGTATCAGCTCCATTATAGTTTTGTTGTGGTATGTATGTAAAAATATTACTGCTTAAACTTAATTCTCCATATTGAGTTTCCGTTATAATTGTATAAGCTAAAACTTCTCCATCTGCTCTGTATTTTTGTAAGGTTATATCAACAGGAATATCTTCATTTGTAATAATACTTAAATCGCTTAATGTGGGAGGTTGAATTAACTGGCTTTTAGTAGGTGAACTACATGTCGAAATAAATAAAATACTTGTAAAAAAAATGCTGCTCTGTAGTATAAACTTCATTTTATTCATATTACAATAATGTAATTAAGATTTACTATAAAGTTTAACTTTTTTTCTTTGGAACAAATCTTACAATCGACTCTACATGATGTGTCATCGGAAACAGGTCTATAACCTTTATTTTATCTAAAATATAGCCATTTTCTTGAAGGTATTTACTATCTCTAGCCAATGATGCTGGATCACATGATATATAAACTATTTTTTCAGGAGACTTTCGAACAATCTTACTGATTGTGTTTTTACCAACTCCTGTTCTTGGAGGGTCTAATAAAATTGTATCTATATTACTAATATTAGATATTTTCTTGTCTACCATACCTTTATGAATAGTAACATTTTTGTAATTCTTAAAAATTTTTGAAGCATCTCTTATTGCATGATTGCTTAGCTCTACTAAATGAACATGTCCTTTATTACCAACAATTTCAGCTATTGGCAAAGTAAATAACCCAATACCGCCATAGAGATCGCATACAATATCTCCTTTTCTCAACTTCATAAAGTCAATTGCTAAATCAGTTAAAACTTTAGGTGCACTAGTATGGCTTTGCCAAAAAGATTGCGGTGAAATTTCATAAGTATTTTTATTTACAGTTTCTTTTAATTTTTTTGGCCCAGATATAGTTTTTTTTCCTCTGGATATATTCAACTGGCTTGAACTTGAAACAGAAGCTCGCACGCGGTCAGTACCCTCCCAATCAGCGTTAAAAATAGTAGATTTATTGATTGGTTCTATAGCTATCGGACACTCATCTAACTCAATGACATTTTTTGATTTTGAAGCATATAATCCAGCTTTACCATTTTTAGAAATCGCAAAATCAAATCGCGTACGCCACCCTAAACCATCTTTGGGGTCAACAGTAATAAGCTGTGGTTCAACTGCAATTTTTGCAATACGATCGAACTGCTCCTTAACAACATCAAGTTTATACCTTGATTGAAATTCTACATTAATATGTTGAAAATCACAGCCACCACATCCTCCGGGCGTAGCATATTTACAATTAGGATTAACTCTGTATTTTGATTTTTTGAGTATTTGTATAGCATCACCATGCGCTAATTTTGAAGATGTTGCTGTTATCTCAACGATGGCTTTTTCACCAGTTATTGCATGCCTTACAAAAATAACCTGGTTATTGTAACGAGATACAAAATGGCCGCCGTGAGCTATGGGGCCAATTTCAACTTCGATTTTGTCGCCTATTTTAAGACTTTTGATATTATGCTAATTCTAGATATTCTTTAACATCAGAAAGGACACTTTTCAATAGCTTTTCATCGGTCTCTAGCAAGACTTTAACTTTTTCTCTACCTTGTGCAATTTTATCGCCTTTGTATGAAAACCAAGAACCCATCTTTTCAACCACGCCACCCTGAAGTGCTAGGTCAAGCAAATCGCCAGCATAAGAAATTCCTTTTCCGTACATAATATCAAATTCAGTCATTTTGAACGGTGGGGCTACTTTATTTTTAACAACCTTAACTCTAGTTCTATTTCCTGTCATATCTGTTCCTTCTTTAATTGCTGCGATACGACGAATATCCAACCTTACAGATGAATAGAATTTTAGAGCTCTACCCCCTGGTGTTGTTTCAGGACTTCCAAACATAACACCTATTTTTTCTCTAATTTGATTTATAAATACCACACATGTTCTTGACTTGTTAATAGGTCCGGAAAGCTTACGTAAAGCCTGTGACATTAAACGAGCCTGCAACCCAACAGTTACATCCCCAATTTGACCTTCAAGTTCTTTAGTTGGTACTAATGCAGCAACAGAATCTATAACTATAACATCAAGTGCAGCTGTTTCAAGTAATTTTTGTAAAATATCTAACGCTTGCTCCCCTGAATCGGGTTGCGAAACTAAAAGATCGTCTGCATTACATCCTAAATTTTTAGCATACTCAGGATCTAAAGCATTCTCAGCATCAATAAAAGCTGCTTTTCCGCCATTTTTTTGACATTCGGCAACGATATGTAACGCTAGAGTAGTTTTTCCTGAAGATTCAGGCCCAAATACCTCAACAATTCTTCCCTTTGGAACACCGCCAACTCCCAATGCCATGTCTAAGGATAGACAACCAGTAGAAATGGCTTCAACATTCAGAGTGGCCGTTCCACCTAATCGCATAATTGAACCTTCTCCGTATGCTTTATTAATATCTTGTTGCACTGATTCTAGTGCTTTATCTTTGTTTGCTTTTGCCTTACTTGTTGCCATTATTATTTCCTTTTAAATTTATTTTTTTAGAATTTTTCTTATTTCATTTAAACATAAAATAACTGTTAATTCGCGATTAATTTTACGATTTGGAGTCAAATTATACTTCTTAATATATACATTATTTTTATAAAATATTCCAACAAATACCAAACCCACAGGTTTTTTTTCTGTGCCACCATCTGGCCCGGCTATTCCGGTTATACTTATGCCAATTTCACTGTCTAATTTCTTAGATATATTTACTGCTAATTCGTGAGCTATTTTTTCGCTAACCGCACCATATTTTTCTAAAGTTATTTGATTAACATCAACTAAATCTCTTTTAAGGTTATTACTGTAGCAAACCACGCCTCCCTTAAAATATTTAGAACTGCCAGGAACGTCTGTTAATCTTGCACTTAACATTCCTGCGGTACATGATTCTGCAGTAGCAATTGTAACATTATTTTCAATTAATAAATTTGCAACTACATTTTCAAGTTTATCTGAATCAAATCCGTATACATATTTACTAATTCTCTTAACTATATCATTAACTAGTTTTTCAATTAAATCACCGTCCATGGATGTTAATCTAATATCAACACCTAACATTCTGTGAGGTAGAAAAGCAATATCACATTTAGCATTATGTTGCTCAATTATATCATGTATTTTTTCTTGAAGAACTGACTCTGGAACACCTGTTGTTCTTATTGATTTACAGATTACCTTTTTATCTATCGCTTTTTCCATTAAAGGTAAAATATAATTATTAAACATAGATTTCATCTCTTGCGGCACTCCAGGCAATGCGAAGAAATGTGTTTCTCCTGAAGTTTTTTTAACTACTGATTTTACAGTTTTAATAAGGGATGAATGATTTTTTTTATAATGCAATCCTCTAGCAGTACCAACTAAATTTTGAATCATTTTTCCTTTTTTAGACTTGTAAGCTTGATTTTTATTTAAGTCTGGAATTTTAAAATTTAATTTTTGAAAACGTTCTTTCAATAAACTCCAATATTCTCTATCAAACTCATGTTTGTCATCAAAATATTCAAGGAAAGTAGATACTGTGATATCGTCTACTGTTGGTCCTAATCCTCCAGTTACAATAACGTAATCACACTCCCAATCTTTCCACATTGATTCAAGTGTGTCATAAATATCAGCAAAGTCATCTTGAATAGTTTGTCTCACATGAACTTTTATTCCAGATTCTAAAAGTCTTTGACCGATCCATGCAGAATTTCTATCAATAGTGAACCCGCTAAGTAACTCATTACCTATTGTTATTATACCTACTTTCATTATACTATCCATGTAAAGATAGTTAATATTGCAATGACACTAATACCTGCTAATAGCGCAGCCATTATGTCATCTCCAAGCACACTAGCATAAGGATCTTCGTTTGGATTTTTATCAGAGCTGTGCCACCATAACGGTGCTGTACTAGGATCTTCTGTCCAACCTACGGGCCCTACTTTACTAATGTCGTAGATTCGAAAAAAAATGAAGGTTAAAAGAAATAAGAATTCTTGAGTATTTAAAAAACTTCCTATTTTACCGTCACCAAATAAAATATCATAATTTTCAAAATTAAATGTAAGATTTCCGAAAATTTTTGAAAACATTCTAACAATTATTAGGGCTAATCCCATGCCAACGACTTCATCCAAAACAAATTCTTTTGGATCTTTTGATTTAAAAAATGATAATGAATTTTTGTATACTTTTGGAGCAATAAATAGCGTAATCATTGGTATAAAAATGATTAAATCGTTATTTGATAAGCATAACAAAAGAACAACCAATGAACCCCAAGTGCCACCTCCTGGCAATCTCCCTAAGCCAAATAAGGTTGAAAGTTGATAGCTTATATTTGCTTTATAATCCATTTTTTGCAACATAATGAATTCCAGTTCCAGCAGCATAAATAGCATTTAACCCAAAAATTAAATTTAAGGTTTCTTGATAATATAACTGAAGACCATTTGAAAACTGATATAAAATATTTGGTGTAGATATATCAGGAAATGCAATTAAACAAAAAATTACTGCAACATGTTGTGATACAGTTTTCCATTTACCATATTGTGATGTAACTAGCGGCCTATTCTTTGAAATGAGATAATTCCTATATACCGTAATTAAAATATCTCTACCAATAATGATAGCATATGCCCAGAAATGTATTAAGCCTTGAAAAAGCAAAATTGATAAAGTCCCAATCATTAAAACTTTATCAGCTAGTGGATCAAGATAATTTCCTTTTTCAGATACAAGATTGTGCTTTCTAGCTAATCTTCCATCTGCAACGTCGCTAAAGCTGCAATACATAAACAATAAAGCTGCAATAGTATAATAATTACTAAAAATGAGATACATAATTATCGGTGTTAGTACGATTCTTGAATACGTTAGAAAATTTATTAGTTGTTTCATTTTAGCTTTACCCTACTTTCAATAGCTGTTGAGACTGTTTTGTCATCAATATACTCTAAATTACTTCCCACTGGTAAACCTACGGCTAGCCTGGAAATAACTATATCTTTATCCTTAAGAATTTTCTCTACATACATCGCTGTGGCGTTTCCTGAAGTGCTGGGGTTGGTTGCAATTATTACCTCCTCTACTTCATCATTTATACGCTTTATTAACTTATCAAATGAAAGCTCTGATGGACCTATACCATCTAATGGTGAAATTGCTCCACCGAGAACATGATATAACCCTTCATAACTATTCGTATTTTCAATCTTAACAGCATCTTCTACATTCTCAACTACACATAAGCATGAAGCATTACGATTTGAATTGCATGTACACTCATCATCATCTTTTAAAAATATCATTCCACAGTTATCGCAATTAGCGAGCTTTTCATTAATATTGTCTAATGAAACAATTAAATCCTTTCCAATAGATTTATTTGATCGAACTATAAAATATGCGATGCGCTCAGCTCCCTTTCTTCCAACACCTGGAAACTTTGTTAATGATTCTACTAATTGTTCTATATATACAGTTACCTTGCTCATTAAAAACCTGGTAAATTATCTGTTAAACCGCCTGTAACAGACTTTAATTTTTTAGCAGAAGTATCTTTAGCTTCTTTTAATGCATTGTTAACAGCAACCTTTATTGCATTTTCTATAATATAAGCGTCACTACTTAATAATGTTTCTTCAATAGAAACCTTTGTAGTTTTCATATCAGCAGTCATTGTTACAACGCAAGATCCGTTTGACGATGATCCCTCAACTTCAATCTTCTCTAATTCTTTTTTAACTTTGGTCATTTCTGACTTCATATTTTGCGCTTGTTTCATCATTTCTTTCATATTTCCAAACATTATGCATAATCCTTTCCATCAAATAAATTGACGATGTCATCTTGGTTTATTTCTTCTTCAATTTCTTCAATTTTTTCTACATTAGTATCTACAATTATCTTTATCTGCAAATTAGATTTAAAGGTTGAATTAATAGTTGCTGCAATGAATGGGTCCTGCAGTAACTTTTGACTAAATTCATTACTATCATAAGATATTACCTCAAGAATATCTCCCTTCATTTCTCCAACTATACACGACTCTAACAATACGCCAATTGAACCTCGTTCCTTTGAGATTTTTTTGACAATATCACCCCACAATTCTTTAATATTCTCTGTCGTAATTTCATTCCCTTTATCTGCAGATTTAACTTTTTCAACTTCTTTTACCCCTTTTGCTTTAATATCTTTCTTAGTCACAACCTTTGAAACAGAATCAATTTTAGTAGGTGTTTTTACTTCAATAATCTTTTTTTTTACAACTTTTGAGGTTTTATTACTATCTATGGAAGTTGCATTAAGGAAATTCTCAATATCAATACTTTTATCAAACTGTAAAAGCTTGATGAGCGTCATTTCTAAGATTAATTGTTGATCTGAAAATTGCTTAATAGACGAAAAAAGTTCTGATAAATTTGATGAAATTCTAACCAAATCTTTTAAAGTCCAATTATACTCAACGTTCGAGTAAAGTTGAGACAACTCAGGAGACAAACCTGCTAAACTTAGGCCATTTTTGTAATGAAGAAGAGAAAGGTTTCTAAAATGGTTAATCAACCCTTTTATAAGATCCTCTACTATATAACCCTTATCTCTAATATTCTGCAATACTGCCAATAGATCTTCTCCGTCTTTGTTATGAAGAGAATTTGTAATATTGAAGTAGGTTTCTGTAGGAACAATACCCAACAAGTCAATTACAACTTCGCTTGTAATGTTAGAGTCACTAAATACTAGCACCTGATCTAAGAAGCCTAATGCATCTCTCATACTCCCATCTGACTTGATTGCAATGAGCTCTAAAGAGCTATCATCAATCTTGACTGACTCTACATCAAGAATATATTTTAGTCTATCCTTTATCACCTTAGTAGTCATAGGTAAAAAATCAAATCTTTGACACCTGGAAATAATAGTTTGAGGAACCTTATGAATGTCTGTTGTTGCCATAATAAATTTTACATGATTAGGTGGCTCTTCTAAAGTTTTAAGCAATGCATTGAACGCTTGCACAGTTAACATATGAACCTCATCAATAATAATTACTTTAAACTTACCTGAGAGAGGCATGAACTTAATATTTTCTCTCAACTCTCTTATTTCATCAATACCTCTATTTGAGGCACCGTCAATTTCAATTACATCCATTGATCTACCTTCAATGATTTCTTTTATAGTGTCAGAGTTTTCATCGTATTCAATAGAAGGTTCTTCAGATCCGTTCAACGACATTGATAATAATCTTGCAGTTGTTGTTTTGCCAACACCTCGAGGTCCAGCAAAAAGAAAGGCTTGAGCTATACGATTTTTTTCGAATGCTTTTTGTAAAGTTTCGGTGATATGGTCCTGTCCCACAACATCTTTAAAATGTTTAGGTCTCCATTTTAATGCTAAAATTTGGTAATTTTTACTCAATTCAGTCCTTTGCTTTGGACAATTTAAGGAAAGTTTTAAATTTTATAATGATAAATAATGAAAGGTTGTAAATAATGTTTATAGTACCAACAGAAGAAACTATTAATTATGCTAAAGAAAACCATGACGACGGTAAACCCCTCGTTCAAATAAATCTCTTTTCATATAATAATAATGCTAAGTATAATGATGTTTCGTTAAATGATATTTCTGGTAGAGATGCCTATAAAAAATATGCCGATGTAGCCACTAAAGCTGTAAATAAAGTTGGTGGTAAAATATTATGGTGGTCAAAAATAAGATTAACAATGATTGGTCCAGATAAAGATAAGTGGGATGAGGTTGGTATAGTTTGGTATCCTAATATGAAAAAGTTTTTAGAAATGACAGAAATTGATTGGTACAAGTCTTCATTTATTCATCGAGAAGCTGGCCTAGCCGATACAAGACTAATAACGTGTTATGACATGTCTCAATCTATGCGATTCCGACTTTGGGTTTTAAAATGGTTTGGAAAAATAGTACTAAAATAAAAAGTGCAGAATAATTTTCTGCACTCTTTATTAAGCTTAATAAACTATTGAGCTATTTTGCGTAAGTCTCAGCTGTTTCTGATGAAAATTCAAAGCATTCTACTTCTTCATCGCCATTAACTTCAGCTGTATGGCCTGGTAATATTTCATAAGCATCACCAGGACCAAATCTCTCTTCTGATCCATCATCACCAAAAATTGTTAAATCTCCTTTTGTCACGACACCTAAATGATGCGCTTGACAAGTTTCAGTTCCTGCAATTGGACCTACACATTCTGACCAGGTCCACCCAGGCTGTGAGATAAGTCTAGCAACTTTTCCTGATGGAAATTCTAGAAACTCAACTTTCATTTTATCTGGTTCGCGTAATTCGTCAGGATTACTAAAGTTCTTTTTTATTACATTTGCCATTAGTGCTCTCCTTTATTCGTTATCTTTATCTAATTCAGCTTTTAAGCTATCGACTTTAACAGCGCTTGCTTTAAGTCCCATGCTTGCTGATTGTTCAAAATATTTCAATGCATCAACCTTATTACCAATATTATAATAATAATCACCCATTGAATCATAAGGATTTGCAGATCCAGAAGCTCTTCTAATTTGTTCTTGAAATTTCTTACCTGCACTATCAAAATCGCCTTTTTCCATATATGCATATCCCATAATATTTAGTACTGGGGTGAAGCCTGGATTCATTGAATACAATGCTTTTGCTCTATCAAGAACCAGGTCTGCTCCTCTGACTGAAATTGTAGCAAAAACTGTTTCAAAAGCTAAGAAAGAATCGTCTGAATACTTATCTGACAATGCCTCGCTTAAAACAATAAATGTGCTAGTTCCATTTTTCATATCATTAGCTACCGTATTAATCATTGCTGCTTCGTCATCAGAGGCATTTAATGACATACTAACAGCGATATCTAGGTCATCTCTAATATCGCCACCATTTCCTAGAAAATCATTTGTTCTAGCTCTAAATGCGTAAGCAAGTGCAAAAGTGGGATCTAGTTCAATAGTACTTGAAAATGATTTGAGTGCATTTTCCCATTCTAAATTATAAAGCTGCCATCTTCCCATATTAAATAGATTCTTTGAGTCAATATCTTCAGCACTCAAAGGCATAACCTTTGCCTCGTCATGCGATAATTTTGCTTGATACTGTGCCAAAGCAGTATTTCTAGGTCCCCATGAAAAGGAAGGATCTAATTCTGTGGCCTGCATATAATATCTCACTGCTAAATCGTAATCTCCTTTATTTAAGTAAAACTCCCCTAAAGAGTCTAATGCATTTGCTTGATTGGGATCGAGTTCAATATATTTTTCAATGTACGGTAAAGCCATATTATACTCTTCAGATTTGGGATCAATATTCCACATATATGAATAAGCTAATAAATTGTATAAGTGACCTGAGTTTAATCTCTGCGCAGCTTCTAATAACATTTCTCTTGCTTGGTCTATTTTATCTTCGCTTTGAAGACTTCTATAAGCTCCGGCAGCTAAAAATCTATCATTTGGATATTTATCATATAAATCTGAATATCCGGCAAATCGATTACCATCTTCATTAATCCAATCTACTGCTGCTTGAGCAAGAATTGTTTCTGGATGTCCTGGCTTTGACAGCTCTAAAGCTGTTTCGAATAAATCTCTTTTTAATACCCTATCTTGTTCGGCATGACCTTTATTTAAGTAGCATGTAACACAGTTAGGATCTTTATCAATCCCCTTATCAAATTGAGATCTTGCCACATCAAACATTACATGATGAGCTGCATCTAACCCTAATGCTGCCTCTGTTGCTGCATCGCCTGTCTGTCTTGACATTTCTGCTGTTGTATTAGTACAACTAGCTAAAAGAACAATTAATGTTAATAGTGCGATTTGTGTATATTTTTTCATTCTATTACCTCTTTTTATTATCGTTCATCTGGTGAACACGTATGAAAATTTATCAGAAAGCTTTTGGTCGAATTTATAACTATCATAATTAAAATCTTTTAAACCATCACTTGTATCAATTTTATTATTTACAATAAATCGAGTCATCATCCCTCTAGCTTTTTTTGCATTAAAAGAAATGAATTTCAGCTCATCATTTCTATACTCTTTAAAAGCAACCGACAAAACATTTCCATCAAACTTCTTTAAATCAATAGCTGAAAAATATTCTATTGATGCACAATTTATTATAGTACGATCTTTATGACTTTTAATTGAATTATTAAGGTTTTCTGTTAAATCATCTTTCCAAAATTCATAGAGATTTTTTCCTCTTTTATTTTTAAAAGAAATGCCCATCTCTAATCTATAAGGCTGAATCAAGTCTAATGGTTTTAAGATTCCGTACAACCCAGACAAAATCCTTACATGGTTTTGTGCAAATTTAAAATCATCATCTTTAAAATTTTCGGCATTAAGGCCAGAATACACCCCGCCGTTAAAAGCTAAGATGGCTTGCTTAGCATTTGATATACTAAACGGCAAGGACCATCTATCAAATCTTTCGCGATTAAGCTTTGCAAGATTGTCGCTAATACCCATCAACTCCCTTAAGTCATTTTCGCTTAAATTTTTTGCCTCAAGAGCTAATTGTTCTGCACTGCTTATAAAGTCGCATTGAGTGTAGTCTTGAACAATGTTTTGCGTATCAAAGTTTAGTTTTTTTGAAGGGGAAAGTAGTGTAATCATATTAGCTCTCTTAAGTTATTTTTTATTATATCTGATACCGGTATTGATTTTTGTTCTACAAAATTAAACATTACAAAGGTATGTATACTTTGAAATGATGGCATGTTCTCACCTTTAACAAAAATGCCTTGATGAACATCGTAACTTTTATTGCCAACTCTTGTAATGCGATAACCTAATTCTAATTCTGCTGGGTGATGAACTTGCTTTATATATCTTACTTTCATCGAAGCTAATAAGCCTGCTTGTTTACTTTGTAAACCAAACTCATGAAGTTCTTTTCCCTTATACAAATACTCCATAAAACCTTTATGTTTTGTCTCTAGTAATCCCAAGTAAACAGTATGGTTTATATGGCCTAATGTATCCATATCTCTCCATCTAGTTGATGCAGAATTGAAAAAGTCATAATCTGAACGCTCTAATATTCTTTGCTGTTTCAAGATAGTCTTTCCTTAACTGATTCACATAAATTCCAAACATCTTCCCACTGTTTTTTATCGTAAGATACCTTTGAAGACTTAATTTGTTTGCATTTAAAAAAATATTTTCCTGAAATATTGGAGACTTCTTCAGAGGTGCTAAGGTAAATACTTGAATCAGCTCCATTCTCTACCGTTCTGGCAAATAATTTTGATCCAAATTTAACAACTTTCTTAATTATAGATCCTTCATTTCCACCAATATTTGTGTCAACAAAACCTGGATGTAAAGCATTTACTGTCACCTTATCTTGAATCTCAGCAAGACGGTACGTAAACATAATATTCATGAGTTTTGATATACAATATGCTTTCCAAAAAGAATAATTTTTTTCCGCATTTATGTTTTCAAAATCAATTGATGCACCTAAATGAGCATTGGATGCTACATTAACTATTCTTGAGCCTTCTGAAGCAGATAAAATATCCAAAAGATTTGTAGTAAGTGTGAAATAGTTCATTTGGTTTGTTGCGAAAGTTTTCTCAAGACCTTCAGAAGTAATAGATTTATTCTTACTAGCTCCGCCAGCATTATTTAACAGAACATTAACAACTGAATACTTACTCTTTATCTCGTCGGAAAGTTTATTAATTTCTGAAATCAAACTTAAATCTGCCTGAAAAAAATCAATATCACTATTGCCTGTTAAGCTTTTTATTTGCTCAGTTACCCTTAAACCTTTCTCTGAATTTCTTCCAACGATACCAACGCGATATCCTTGATTAGCTATTTTCGTAGCAGCTTCAAGACCTATTCCGTCAGTTGCGCCAGTTACTATAATTGTTTTATTAGCCATAAACTATCTTTGAACGAATATATATTACCTATAAATTATTATCGATGTTACAATTTTATGAAACAGTAATAGGTTTTTGGTTTTTAATAGGATTTATATCTTTCTTAGTTCTTTTAAAGGTTCCTGCACCTTATGGTAAATTTTCAAAGAATAATTGGGGTTCGTGGTTTTTTATTATGATTCCAAGTCGAATAGGATGGATAGTAATGGAAATTGTTTCACCTATTACATTGGGATATTTTTTCTTTACAGGATCTATCGAAAAAGGAATTGTATCATATCTTTTTTTTGGCTTATGGGCTAGTCACTACTTTAACAGAAGTATCATTTATCCACTTCGTCAAAAAAACCCTTCAAAAATGCCGTTATTAATTGTATTTCTAGCTTTCTTATTTAATCTGGGCAATGGTTTTGTAAATGGCTTTTATTTAGGGTCAGTTCAATCTTATTCAATTGAATATATTTATGAATGGAATTTTATTTTAGGAATCCTTCTTTTTATAACTGGCGCCGTAATTAATCTACGCTCTGATAAAATTTTATTAAATCTAAGATCTGAAAAGAAAGGTTATCACATACCTAAAGGATTTTTATTTAAATACGTTTCATTTCCAAACTATTTAGGAGAAATAATAGAGTGGATTGCATTTGCTTTAATGACTTGGTCATTAGCTGGTCTGTCTTTTGCAGTTTGGACAGCAGCAAACCTTATTCCAAGAGCTATTAGTGGGCATAGGTGGTATCAAAAAACTTTTATAAATTATCCTAAAGAAAGAAAGGCTATTTTTCCTTTTCTTGTTTAATTAAAAGTCTAAATCTTTTTTCTTTTTTCTTTTCTGAAAGAAATAATCTTGAATTAAAACTAAAGATTCTCCGCCTAATACATTACCTCTTACTACGCTAGGAGTTTTAAAGGTAGGATTTCCACATATGTCTAATTTTGAACCACATGCACCAAAATCTTCATCGTAACATCCAAAATATAAAGCGTCTACACGACTATTTATAATAGCTCCCGCACACATTGAGCAAGGTTCCTTTGTTACATACAAACTACAATCTTTTAGACGCCAATCTCCTAAGGTATTTGAGGCAGCTGTAATTGCTAACATTTCTGCATGTGCGGTAGAATCATTTAAAGATTCGCATTGATTATAACCTTGACCTATAATTTTTCCTTTATAGACAACAATAGCACCAATTGGTACTTCATCTTCTCTCATTCCTTTTGAAGCGACGCTTAGGGCGCGACGCATCCAATCTTCATGAGATACGGCACCTAATTGATTTTCTATAGACATGTGTACGCCCGGAAGGATTTGAACCCACAACCTTCTGGTCCGTAGCCAGACGCTCTATCCAATTGAGCTACGGGCGCATATGTAATAAGTCCGAAACTTATCAATCAAAATTCAGAGCTTCAACCTGGAAGATTTTTTTTTCATTAGGACCTGAGTTATCAAATTGAACAAATGCTATCAATGTTAAATCTTCTGCACTCCAAGTTACATTTGAATTATTTGGCCAGTTGCTATCTAAAGTCCAGTTATAATTTTTTGTATACGTTGTACCGGCATCAAGGTTTAATGGTTCTCCATATGAGATAGTTGAAACACTGGTATCAAGAGTTAAAAAATCAATGAATGTTTGATCGAAAATAGTTTGTCCGTTTGGAGCTTGATACTGCGAATTATCATGAGTTACAGCAACAAACAATTTAAATCCTAGATTATTTACATTGCCAGCTGATGTTACTGTTACTGTTCCACTAATATTATATCCATCTCTAATTCCACTTATTTGCACGTTAAATGGTGTTGAACCATCAACTTGTGCTCTAGCGTTTGTTCTCCAAGTAGGAGCGGTACCACCAGAATCTATATATCCTTGCGTATACATATGAGGTACATATCCAACATCATAATAAGATTCTCGATTAATTACAGGAGCTGTATTCCAATCATAATAAGGGTCTCCAGCAGATGGCCACCAAACGTGATATCTAAGAACTATCCAATCATCAGCAAGATCCCCTGCATAAACCGAGGATGTTGGATCTAAATAATCGTTTAATTTAGTATTTTGTGGTAGGCAGGGACCGCATGTAGTTGAAGTAAATAACTCCATTAATATTTTTGATTTAACATTTCCTACCGATCCATCGTTATCTCCTGTTTCCGAAGTAGTATCGGTAGAAGCATTTACGCTCCCATTTCCACCAGAACAAGACATAATCGCCACTAAACTTAGAAAAAATGCTATATATTTTAATTGGTTTATTTTCATAATTTTTCCGTTTTTTTATAATTCTATCAATTTAGTCGATATTGCGACTGTAGTCAATTCTTATGCCGTCGTCAAAGCTCTGTATATAACGGCAGACACCATTTGTACAATCTAGCCCTCCCCTCATTGAGCCATAAAATATTTCAAGCATATGATCTGAATTAAACTTATAAGCAACAGAAGTTGAATTCCAATTATTTGAACTATCAATAGTTTCTTGAGGATTATTCTGCTGAATCGATTCATCACTATTTGTTTTTTCATGAGATAAGCTAAATGACCATTTGCTCTTGTAGTTTGCTGCAATCGATAAAAATATATTTTTTTGATGATCCTCTGAAAGCAGAGAATGGAATGAATAGCCATTATTATCAGTATCTGAGACAATGGTAGTTTCAAATCCAGTTTTAAGCCTCTGAAGCTCTATCTGAAGCTCTATATTGAATAATGGACTCACGTTCATACTAACTAGAAATGGAAGAGTTAAAGACTGACTAATTTCAAAAGATTTATTTTCTGCAGAATTAGATTGAACGTTTAAAACCTGGTCTTGAAAATCTAATCCTACCTTATAATAAGTATTACCATCTTTACTATACCCACTAATTTCTACAAATATTTCTTCATACGGATAGGAATCCTTACTACTTGAAGGGAATGAATTATTATCGCTTAACCATTCACCTGATAAAAGACTGGATCCATTATACCATCTTTTAGTACTACTAGACTTCATATAATTAAAAGCAAAATCAGTAACTTGATTTAAAGGACCTAATAGTTGTAATTCTAAACCTATCTCATCATTTAAATTTACTTCCCTAGAATTACGGCTTAATAACCTAAATGTATGTTGATAAAAACCAGATGGAGAGCGTTGAATATCAAGAGCTTGTCCGTAGTTGTCTACTATATTATCTCGTAAATATGGATTATTAACATCTATCTCAAACTGTCTAAAGCTGGAAGTTAATGCCCAGTCTTTGAAATAGTTTGTTGATGAAATATAGAAACCGCTTCCTTTCTTTTTCTTATAAATAATTTCTGTATTTCCAGTACCCTTATCAGAAATTTTACTTATTAATGAAAAATAAAATTCTCCATTTTTATATGATTTTTCTATGCGAAAATTAGACAATGAATGATTGAGGTCCTTTTTATCTTCATTGACAAATAGTAAAGCTGCGCCAACTTTAGAATTATCAATTGTCAAATTAAAATCACCGCCATAAATAAATTGATCTATAAAATAATTAGGGACTCTTGAATTGTAGTTACCTAATACTGTTGTACTTTTTCTACTTGAAGTGTTTCCCGTAATAAGATTAATTGACTTTCCACGCGACTCATATTGAAACCCTAGCCCTGAAGAACCAGTATTGAAGTCTAAATTTTGATAGTCTAACTGATTTAAAAGAAGCCCTCTTCCCCAAGTCTGATAAATATCGCCAATTTCAAAAGAAATATTTTGATTGTAGAAACCAAGTAAAAATTCACGAAGACCTTTCTCATTTAATCCTATTTCTGGAGGATCGCTTAATTCAAAAGCAAGGACTGAATCTATTCGATAACTTGGACGATTAAATGAAAATTTTGTATCAAAATAAATTTCATTATAACTAAAGTCGTTTTCACTTTTTCCATACCTAGCTGTTAGTTGGTTCGAAAAATCGGACTGGCTGTAAATATTTGTAAAAAATATCAAAAAAAGTACAGCATAATTATTCATCAATAATTCTTTGTAACTCACTCTTGATTTCAATTTCATCTCCCAATTTAAACCCTCTCTTTCTATAAACTACCTTATTATTTTTAAGCAAAAGAGTCAAAGGAATTGGTTGAGCATTAAATTGCCTTGAAAGTTTTTGATTATTATCAAAAACTATATGATAAGTATCACTAATCGGATATTTTTTTGAACGAACAAAACTTTTTACCTTAGCTTTATTGCCAGGTCTATCTTCATTTACCAATATAACGGATACACTTTTATAATCTCCAATAAATTCATTTAATTTATCAATCTCTTTAATACAGGGTATGCACCATGTAGCCCAGAAACTAACAAAAGTTATTTCAGATGTGAGCTTATGAAGGTTCACATTAACATTATTCATTTTTTGAACTTTATTATCAGGAAAAAATGATTGAGAAAAAATTAGATTTGAAAAAAGAACTATGCTCAAAAAACGATACATCAATGACCTTTAGTATTGGTAGATATGCGTGATAAACACCTATCTTTACCAAGCAAGATCATCATATCAAAAATACCCGGACCATAACTAAGTCCAGTTAGTGCAAATCTAACAGGCTTAATGAGCTTACCTATTCCTACGTCATGTTGTGTCATAAGATTATCAAAAATAGTTTCTAATGAATCTTTTTTCCAACTTTCTTCGATATTCAAAGCGGCATAAAGATCAACTAAAATACTCCTTGATTCATCATTTAAAATTTTTTTACTCATCTCTGAATCGTAAGTAATGTTTTCTTCGAAAAAAATGCTAGATATTTCAAGTAAATCAACCAAAGTTTTTGAACGATCTTTAACCAATTTAATTACGTCCATGACATAATTTCTATCTTGACTATCTGTCCAGCCTGCTTTTAATAATTCAATTTCGCTTATTGCGGATTTTGTAGTCATTATTGCCATTTGTTGTCCAGATATCCACAATAACTTCTTTTCATCAAATATTGCAGGTTTTTTTTGAACTTGTTCAAAATTAAAAGCGCTGACTAATTCGTCGATTTTAAAGATTTCTTGATCTGAATCTGGATTCCACCCTAGTAACGAAAGATAATTTATGATTGATGTTGGAGTAAAACCTTTTTCCTTATATTCCTGAACATTTGTAGCTGCATGTCTTTTACTTAATCTTTTTCTATCTGAACCCAATATCATTGGTAGGTGCGCAAAAGTAGGAATTCTCAATCCTAAAGACTGGTAGACTAATATCTGTTTTGGAGTATTTGCAAGATGATCATCTCCTCTTATAACGTGAGTAATATTCATATCTGAGTCGTCTATGGCAACAACAAAATTATAAGTTGGCGATCCGTCAGACCTAGCTATAATAAAGTCATCTAATTCTTTATTTTCTACTTTGATAGTACCATAAACTAGGTCGTTAAACTCTGTTACCCCGTCCGGTATTTTAATACGCACTGTAAATGATTTTCCCGAATCTATCAATTTTTGCTGTTCATCAAGTGAGCAATTGCGATATGTTTTGGGAACTCGAAATAATTCTTTATTTTTTTCTGCGCTCAGGCGCATTTTATCTAACTCTTCTTTTGTTAAAAAACAACGATATGCTAACCCTGATTGAATCATTTGATTTAGAACCTGTTCATGCCTAGGCTTATTTTTCGATTGCATAACAATATTGTCATCCCATTCAAAACCTAACCAGCTTAGGGCGTCGGTAATTTGATCTGTATATTCAGTTTTTGATCTTTCAAGGTCAGTGTCTTCAACTCTTAGTAAGAATTTTCCACCATTTTTTTTGGCATATAACCAATTAAATAGTGCAGTTCTTGCTCCACCAATATGAAGATACCCTGTAGGGCTTGGGGCAAATCTAACGATAGGCTTATTCATTGCGGAGGCGAGAGGATTCGAACCTCTGAAGGGCTTTCACCCTTGCTGGTTTTCAAGACCAGTGCATTCAACCGCTCTGCCACGCCTCCAGGTATTAAATTTAATTGTATGAATTATATATATATAGTAATTTTTCGCTCACCAATTTATTAGATAAAAACTTAAAAGCAAACAAAGGACTTCAATGAAAAAATTATTAATAATACTAAGTATTGTACTGGTGCCATTAGCAGCACAGGTTGCTGATGAAAGAGAATTTCTTAATAACGCAGATATTGCCAAAGAAATTGAACTAAAAGCTATTAATATGACACCTAAAATTGCTAAACGTTCTACTAACATAGATCCTAGCGTCATTATAAACGCAAGACAAAGCATTATTGAATGGAAAGGTGGACTTAAATTTATTAACAATTATCATAATGGTAATCTTAAAGTGAAAAGTGGAAATATCTATCTTGGCAAAGAAAATAATATTTCTGGAAATATTGTAATTGATATGACTACAATGACAAATTTAGATTTACCTGAATCAAGAAAAGAATATCTTATTGGACATCTAAGGAGTGAGGATTTTTTTCATGTCGATCGATTCAATACTGCAAATTTAAAAATAAATAATTCAAAAGTTTTAGAAAAGAAATCAGATGGTACATACGAGATGGAAGTTTTTGGAGACTTAACAGTTAAGTCTGTTACAAAACCTATCTCATTCAAGGCGACAGTTGACCTTAAATCTAATATTAAAAAAGCTTCAGGTATTATGGTATTCAATAGAACAGACTTTAATGTTCAGTATCGCGCAGAAATGCATCTAGATAATGCTAAATCATTTTGGAATAAAATGAACACTACTAAAGGAACTGTTAAAGACAAAGTGATCAAAGATCAAATTGAAGTAAAGTTTGAAGTTATCTCAAAATCTGGAATGATTGAAAAATAAAACTACTTAAAATCAAAACGTAATAGCTTACTTATACTTCCAAAGAAATTGGTGAATGAACCAAGTTTATAAGCATAAAATGACCATAAAATATTAAACAGAAGAAATATTATAAAGAACGGCCAATTAAGCGGGTGTCCTCCATTTAGTAGTGATATTAAAATTCCAAGCCATGCTGTTCCAGACCAAATTACAGCCCAACGTAATTTTTTTACCATACTTTCATAGTCTAGTTCTGAAGCTTGAAGTGAACTAAATCCAATACCAAACAAAGCCGCAGCTACTATTCTTAACGCAACGGTGTCTAACGGATAATCAGGAAAAATCATAGGAATTTGTTCTGCACCTAAAAAAATTGGTATTGCAACTGCGTAGTCAAAATAAAAGTGTAAAACTAACCACTTTCTTAACATCATTGGAACTTTCATATTTAGTTAGCGAAAAATCCTTTAACAACTAAGTATGGTATTATAATATAAAGAATGATATCTCTAATTAGATAATACATAAACAGAGCTACTCCCACTTTCCAGCCGTACTTTTTAAACATCATTTTCATCGCACTTTTTAAGCCGAACTCTCTAGTATTGGTTCTTAATTCTGTTAATGCTTTAAACATGTTTAAATATAGTCAATTTTAGTAAAGGTCAATATTATTAAACGGAATTAATGCCATAATTAATGCATGCGTATAATATTTTTCCCTATCAATTAAATTATTAGTTAAAATTCCAACTGCTCCATTCTGCTGTTTAGAATTTTTTCGTTTAAAGACAAGATCATCTGCATCTCCTAACTCCATACCAGTATCAACAAGCTCTATGATTTTTTTTGGCAGGTTAAATGTAGCTGTCTTAGCTTTTCCATTTATACTTTCTGACTGAATAAATACCCATGCAAACACTTGCATTTCCTCATTATTTTTAGAGACTCCCCCCTCAATACCTATCCAATAATCTGCATCATTAAATGCTACTTTTGCATTATTTGATCTGTTTATTGCTCCACACAACGTTTCCTGATCGCTAAATGGCTGATCGCTTACTTGAGATGTGGCGTCAACTCCATGAAAACTAAAAGATTCATCACTGAACATTTTATTAAATGCAATTTTCGTTGCATTGATTTTAACTGGATTCTTAGAACCAATGATTACTTTTTTCACGACGATATATTATCTAATAATGCCTTAGGAGTTCTGAGTAGGATGATTGCCCATTTATAGATTGGTATTGATCCTAATTGAGAGTTTCTTTTAAGTCTTTTCTTTCTTTCATTTTTTACTTCAGGTATATCATTGCTCTTATCTATCTTTCTTTTCTTAAAAAATGGAATTATAGTTGCGCTAACAAACCATGGAGCAGGAGTTTCAAGAACCCATGAA
>Ga0222717_10000885_pt1 | contig 25131 bp, 31 predicted proteins | sample C33_18DmetaG_FD_165053 | JGI IMG/M metagenome (GOLD analysis project Ga0222717, IMG submission 165053) | Estuarine water microbial communities from San Francisco Bay, California, United States - C33_18D | ecosystem: Environmental > Aquatic > Marine > Unclassified | place: USA: California... | reverse complement strand
TTTAGAAACTATTGCAGCTGAAAACTCTACACCTTTATTTGATTCTAAAGGACAAGTTATTGATTCTACTTTTGCTAATTTAGATATAAATGAAATAACTAAGGACGTAAAAAAAGAGGCTACTACAGATATAACTAGCAAAAAGGATGAAGATGTTGTTGTAGATGCTATCACAGAAATTAAGAACACAAATCCTGAAGGCATTAAAGTTCTTAATGAGTTTGCTACATGGGCTGATACAGTTTCAGATGAAGTAGCTATTAAAGAAGCTGAAGATTATTTACAAAATCTTAAAGACTCTCCATCAGTAGACAGAAGATTTAGAAAAGCTATGGCTATTGGCATGCTTGCTATGTTATTTGGCGATGACTTTACGACTGCTATGAACACAGGGTTTGGTGTAGTTGCTGATGATTACGCAGCAGAAGAAGCTGCAGAAGCAGCGGAAGCTGCAACAGCTGCTGAGTTAGCTAAGACTGTTGCTAAAGAAAACAGAGCGAACATAGAAAATGATCGTAGAAAGCTTAGAGACTTTACTTTAGAAATGGAAAAGCTTAGGGTTGAAAAAGGAGTTGAAGCAGCTAAGGAAGCAGAAGCAGAAGTTAAAGCTAGAACTAGTGGCAATCAAGATTGGATAAAAGATCAGGGTACTCATTATGAAAGCATTCTTACTGACGACCAAAAGAAAAGCATTGGTCCGTATAATTTTGAATTTGAATATGACCGTGCTTTGCAAACCGTTAAAAGACTCCAGCCAAATGTTGTATGGGATTTAAAAAACAACAATGATCAAAGGGTTGCATTTAATACACAGTTTGAAAAATGGTTTTCAGATAAAACAAATCCTAGTAATAATTTTGGAAAAGGCGTACCAGCTTTTGCAAATTATATGCAAGATGCCTTTATTAAAATAAGAATGGAAGAAGATTCTCCATTATCTATGAAGGATACCAATCCAAGTGTTGATGATTTAAGAGGCATGGGTATTAATACTGATGACATTAATTTTAAAGCAGGCATGGAAGCAACTAATGGAGCTTACAGTAAAATTCAAAGTTATTCTGAGGGCTTTAATGAGCGTGGAACTCTTGTTTTGATGGCTAAAGATTATTACGATTGGCAGAAGTCTAAACCTGAAGAGCATGCAGAGATGGTTGAACGAGCTAATCAACAAGGCATTGGTGGTTTTATTTGGTATGTTAATAAACATGTTAAAGCATTAGATCAAATAGGCACAAAGTATGACCCTGACTTTGTTGGAAAATCTAATCAGGAAAGAACAGATTTTGCTATTAAGTATTTAATAGATAAAGGTATTGTTGTAACACCAAAAAAATAGGAGTCTATAATGGCTGAAGAAAAAACTTACATGCAAATGCTACAAGAAAAAATGCCATTGGTGTTTGACCTTGATGCAGATACTGTAAGAGATTCTGCTGGAGATATAAGGTATGACAACTTAAACGCTCCTGAAGTTGACCATATGAAAAAGGACGGCTTTGTTCCCGGAGATTGGGGAGGCGAGTTCTATACTAAGCTATATGCTAACCTTGCAAATGAATCTGGATACACTGGTACATATCGTACTGGTGATAAAGGATATTACGGCAGAGATTTAGGCGGTAGACAAGATGAGTATGGCGAATCTTTTTCAGACAAACTTTATTATGAAGGCTTAGCTAGACCTAAAGATGAAGCAACACAAGAGCTTGCTGACATGGGTGTATTTGCTAGAGCTTTTAGGTCTGAAGTTGAGGGCGAGAAAGACGACATCTGGCAACAAGCTAGAGACGAGCAGACAACATACATGAATGAAACCATGGGTGGCTTTAAAGAAATGGCTACTGATGAAGCAGAACTAGCTGAATACAATGCTTACTTTGGAAAAAGTTACAGCCCTCTTTATCAGCATGATGTACAGTATAGACATGAAGATAGAGACTTAGACAATATTGCCAATAGTAATTTTAGAACTGGCTGGGCAGTTGGATGGGGTTCTATTAAGCAGTCTGCAACAGAAGCTGTAGCTATGTTTGGTGACATGTTAGATAATGAAGACATGTATGAATGGGGTATGGTGCGCTCTCGAGAAGCTGACTATGACAATTCTAAGCGACCTATTTTTAGTAACGACTTGATGGATGTAACTGACGCAAAGAGTTTTGGTAGTTGGGTTGCTGGTATTTCTGGAGTTGCTTTGCCATACATGCTTGGACTAATAGGAACTAGAGCAGTTGGTGGTGTGATAGCTGCGACTTCTCCAATATTAGGACCCGGTGCATTTGGTGTTGGTATGACTATGGCTTTTGCTCCTGCTGTTTGGGTATATGCGGGTGAAGCTTACGGTAATATGCAAGGTGGCATGGATCAAAAGAATGCAGGTCTTGCTCTTTCAGCTGGTATTGTTATGGCTGCATTAGATATGCTAGGTCTTAAAGGTATTATGGGTGCATCAACAGCTCTTAGAAAAGACGGTATAAGAATGATAGCTAAAGAGTATGCAAAGAAAGAAGGCATACCAGAAGACGCAGCCACAAAAATCATTACTGACAAGATGGGTAATCTTAAGGCATTAGCTTTAAAAGATATAGCATCAATGGCAGACATGCAATTAAACAAAACATTATTAGCTAAGTCTGTAGGAAAAAGAACTGCTAAAGGTATGGGCGTAGAAGGAGGAACAGAATTTCTTCAAGAGTCTGCAGGTTATTTTGCTGGACACTTTGGAACTGACAGTAGTATAAGACCTGACCTTGATATGGACGAATGGCAACGCATTGCGATTAACGCAACTGCTGGAGGCTTTGTTTTGGGTGGAGGTATTGCTGGAACAACAACTACTTATGGTGAGATTGCTGGGTTTAACAGATTAAAAAGAGACGTAAGCCCTGCTGAAAAGAATAAGAATTGGTTTGGTGGAAATGTTTTAGATAGAGCAGATGATATGTTGCAATCTAAAGACGAGGAAAAGGTTTCAGTTATTCTTGATGAAGATGGAAACCCTATTGTTAAGGAAGAAGGAGACCCAGATGCTGAACCAGTATACAGCTTTGAAGGTGCTGGTAGAGATTGGAAAGCAGAGTATGATGAGGAGTATAAGACAGGTCATCAACAAGACTTATCTAAGACTAGAGGTGGAGAGAAAACGCTTTGGCAAAACCTTAAAGAATTTCCTAAGAAGTTTACTCAAAAGGTAGGTTCATTTTGGGAGAACAGAGTTGTTAAAGAGCTGGAGAAGACTGGAAACACAAAAGGCTTAGAGCTTTTTGCTATTATACAAACAATAGCAGGCATGGGTAAGAACGCATGGATGCAGGGTACTGATCTTGGTAATACAAAAAGATTGTTACAACAAAAGTTATTGTTTGAAGTTGCAGAATTTAAAGCAGATTTAAATACTTTGCTTGGTGTTGGTATAGGTGGCAAGACAGATGCAGAAGCTACAAAAATATTTATAGATTATCTTAAAGCTAAACGAGAAGGTAAGCCAACCAATCCAGAATATCATCAAATAGCTGACCAACTAGATGCAATGGTTGAAAAAATTGGTGGGCAAATTGAAGGAAGCAATAAAGGTATTACAGACAATATACTTACAGAGATTAATAAACTTCTTGGTGACACAGCTGAAGTACAAAGAAAACCTTTTTGGTTTCAAGACAGTGCAAAGCTTAAGTTAGCTGAAGTAGTAAAAGACAAAGATGGTTTTATTGAGAGGCTTACTAATTCTGGTTGGTCACAAACAGAGGCAGAAGAGTTCTTTGAATATCTTGAGAGTGGACCTATGCATTATGACAAGGCTACATTGCGAGAGCTTGGCTTCTTAAACTTTCCATCACGATCTCTTAAACAATCTAAGGATCAACTTTATAAAATATTTGGCGAAGATTCTAAATTCTTAGAGAACGATCCGTTTCAAAGACTAAGAGAAAATATTCAAGAGCAGGTTAACTATGCTGTTGATAGACGATATCTTGGTAGAGATGGAGAGCGATTTAAAAAATTAATGTTGATGCTTAAAGATGAGATGGGAGATGCTTGGGACCCAAGAATGCTAACACATTTTACAGATAGTATTGCTGCATCTCGTGGTGACTATAGAAGAATGAGCAGCAAGAGAGCTGAGAGAATGATTGGACATATAACTTTTTTCAATACTTTTTCTCACTTAGACTTGTCAGCTCTAGCTTCTCTGCCAGAAGCAGCGATTGTTTTAATGGGCGCTACAAGAGATAAAAAGCTTATGGAGCTTTTTCAAATGGGTGTTAATGACTTTGCTCGAAAGTATGTTACAGAAGGCAAGCATGGCTACTCTTATATTAACCCTACGGTTGGTATGACAAGAGAACAATACACCAGGAATCTAGCAGACTTTTATAGGTATGGTTTTGGTACATCAACTCACGGTGCTATTGGACAAGTAGGTATTGATGAAGGAGTGTACAAAGCTTCTAAGATAAAAGAGTTTGCAATGAGCACATTCTTTAGAGCAAACCTTTTAAAGATATACACTGATACTACTAGGGTTGCACGTTTAGCTATAGCTAATGATGCTATCTTTGGAGACTTAGAAATAATTGCAATGTTCCCACCGGGACATGAGAATAGAAACACAGGTTTGTTTCATGATGCCTTTGAAAGAATGAGGGAACTTAATATTGATCCTGATGTAGTTGCTAACAGGTTTAAGCCTTTGGTTGATGCTGCAAGGATGACTTTAAATGAAGGTCATGATACGCAAACTCTTTATGATAGAATATTACAGATGGACCCAACCTTTATAGAGGACATGGACATTGCTAGAATGACTTGGGTAGATAATGCTATTGCTCATCCAGATGCAATGAACAGACCTTTGTTTTATTCTAATCCATACTACCGATTGTTTACACAGTATAATGGTTTTATGTCTGTCTTTACTGCATCAATTCTTCCTAGGATATGGAAGAGAGTTAAAGGTCAAGACCCGACAGCTAAATACAGTGCTGTTGCAATTGCATCTGCCATGATTGTTCTAGGTTTTCTTAGTCAAGCAATGAAAGATGAGTGGAGATATGGAGGAAGACCGGGCTGGCTTTCTGAGAAAGGATTTGTACAAAGAGGCGTTGCTTCTTCAGGTCTTCTTGGAACTCCTGAGAAAATTCTATCTGCTGTTAGTCCTATATATGATGACAGTAGGAAGCCTTGGGAATCTACATTTGATTATGGAGCTCGTAAGAGTGGACATGCACTTAAAGAATTTCTTGGTCCAACCTATGCACATGGTGAACAGTTGGCTAAGATTTTTATGTCACAGCTTGATGGTGATTTAAATAGAAGAAACATGTATCTTTCAAAAGAAATACCTTTCTTAGGTAAGAATAAATACTGGAAAGATTACAATTTAGGAAGGGGAGATATAAATATAAATGAAGCTCTTAAAAGATCAGTACCACTTTTATAATATAGGAGAGACCGCATGGCTCTAAATCTACAAACCACTAATCAAATGGGTGGAAGAAGTCTTGTTGATGCATCAAACAATCCAATTCTAAAAAGTATTTTAGAAGGGACTGCTGCATTACAAGTTGATCCTGTTTCACAAAAACCAAAAGGTAAAAAAGAAACAGGTCAGTCTGTTGCAGATACAAGAGCTCAACTGGATGAAAATTACAAAGCGGTTGATGCTGCATATGATACAAGTGTAGCAGCTTTAAGTTCTATGGCTGGCACTGGTAGAAAAACACCATCAGTATATAATCAAGGACAAGCTAGAACAGAGGGCGATGCTACATTAGCTAAGTCGGATGCTGCTGCTATTGGTCAATCGCAAACTTATGCTGACGCTATGTTGGCTAATCCTAGGTTTGATAATTCTAATATGGGGCAAGACCCTGACTTGAGTTACGATGAAGAAGCAAGATTGCTTGAAGAGTTTGCTAGACAAGCAGGCGTTGACCCTGAGCAAGTTGCTTCTGACCCTAGGCTTTATGAAGCTTTTGGTAGATTTTTAGGTTTGTCTACCGGCTCTATGAGTAATGAAAAGTATTACGCATACGATGCTAATGGTGACAACCTTAAAGATAACAACAATCAAAACTATAAAACATGGACGCCATGGGTGCAACCTAAATTTGTTTCACAGGTTACAGGTATAGGCACAAAGATTAAAGACAATCCTGTTGCTCAGAAGTATAGAGGCAACATGAAGGATTATATTAAAAAGGAAATGGCACAAGGTGTTTCAGAAGCTGATGCTATTGAAGCTTGGAATCAAGCTGGTAATTTAGACACTACTGAATCTTTAATAGCTAACACTAATTTTCCTCAAGAGGATGAAACAGTAATTCGTGCAGCAGAAATGGCAGCAAAGACTCAAAAAACATTGAGCTCTTTTGTGAGAAGCGTACATGCTGCAAGTATTAATCGTTCTCCTATGGCTGCTACAAGGTTTGCTGAAAAGATAACTGGCAATAGATACGATGAATTTAAAGGTGAGTCTATTAATGATATGATTAATCTTTTTATTCATACTCATGCTGCATTAGAAGAGAAATCAGAAGCAGCTGCCCAAGCTTTTTCAGACATAATGATGTTGTCAGTATTTGATCATGCTCTTCAAAATGTATATAGATATGAGGGAAAGAAGCAAGACCCTGAAGCTGAAGGCTCGTTAGAAAATGAGGCTACTGAGGCTGCTATAAAAAGATACGATGCAACATTAATGTCTGGTGCTGCTGATCAAAAACAAATAGGTAGAACTATTTTAAACAACATGGGTTTTGAGAAGACTACTTCTGAACAGCAAGAAGCTATGGGTGCTATAGCAATGGACATAGTGTTTAAAACTTTTGATAAAAATCAAACTAAAAAAGACCAGCTATTTAGAAAGGAAGAAGTACCTACTGTTAAGGAAGGTGTTCCAGTAACATTAATAGGATACACTTTAACAAAAGGTGGGCTTGCTTTAGCTCAAGATATGAAAGGTTTGTTTGAAGTTGTTATGCCTAAGTCACAAAGAAATGTTAGGTACGGTACTTTACTTACAGATAAGACAGCTATTGAAAAGTTAATTGGTACACGTATCAATGACACAGAGGAGACAATTCCTTTTGGTGATACAACTATCGCAGCCATGCATAAACAGCAGGCTGATAATACACCTGTTGCTGTTCATGGTGTGTCGCAAGAGTTTTGGGATAAGTTATATACTCAATACCAAAACGAGTTAGAACGAGAAGCAATGACACAGGGTGCAGAACCATCTACTATTTTAAATGAATTAGATGGTGCTAATTTCTTTAATACAAAAGGTAATGGCTATGGAAACAAGGGTAGCTTTCAAAGTAGACCGGGGTTTGTTTATTTAACTGATAGACAGGGAAGGTTTTATCATAAAGATTCTCCTCATTTAAATATAGAAGGAGCAAAAGAAAAAACTTATACCAAAGATAATGGTAGAAGTACTGAAGAAGCTGCACAACATATGGACTTTAGTGACAAAGTTAAAGACCAACAGTTTATAAATACAATTGAGTTTGCTACAACGAATCTTAATAAGATTTTTTATTATACTTATAAGTATGGAAAGAACTGGAGGCTTAACGTAGATCAAACAGTTGGTAACTATCAACATAATAAGTTTGCTAGGTCTTTAATTGCTGCTGGTGTTCCTGTTAATTACAATCTTAAAAAGAAAAAAGATGTTATTCAAATTAAAGCTGGCATTATGAAACGCTTTGGTATGGATATGAAGAACCCTATTGAAGCAGCGTTAGAATATGATGCAGCTATTGATAAGTGGATGCAGTTAGATGCTACTCAAGACCTTAAAGGCATACTTAAAATAGCTGGAAAGGAGGAAGGGTTTGCTTCAGTTGCTGCAATACTTGAGGGCATTAAACTTAAGAAGCATATGAGTGGAAACAATCCTACTTATACTTCTAATTTCTTTACAGAGATTGACGGCAAAACAAATGGTCTTGCTCATGCTTCTGCACAATCGGGTGATTTAATTTCAGGAAGTCGTGCTCTTATATTTGGTGAAGAAGATTATGCTTTATGGAATAAACATTATGATGAGTTTGAAAAAATTCAGAATGATCCTGAGAAGGTTCGTGAGCTTGAAAAGAAATATGATTTAGAGCCGGGTGCTTTAACTGCATATCTTGATGCTTACAATAGTGTAAACACTTCTTTAGTAAAAGACTTTGCTAACATTAGAGCTGGAGTAAATGAGTCTGGAGACTTGGTTACTTTCCCGGGTATGTTAAGGGAAGGTACGAGCAAGAAGTTTAAAGTTATAATGCAAGACGCACAAGATAATGGTGGACTTGAAAAGTTTTCTTTAGCTTTGGATATGTTTGGTGAGAGTACTTTTGGAAGGGCATTTACTAAGAAACCTGTGATGATTTTTGCTTATGGTGCTGGTGATGCTAGACATATTGAAGAGGTTAGGTCTTATGTAGATGGAGTTATGAGACAGAATGGAGCTCAATTCCAGCAAAAATTAACTGATGCTGGTATAGATATTGATAGAGATTTCATTGAACCTCTTGGTGTAATGATGGCGGAAGCTGTTAACACTAACTTTGGACAGATCAAAACATTTGCTAATGCTTTATCTGCAATGGGTGCTGAAGCAGTGAATCAAGGCTTTGAATTATTTATACCTACAATGGATGGTCATTTGATTCCAATCGGTGACACACAGTTTTGGATAAGTAAAGAACCCGGAGACAAAAGACAGCAAACGTGGACACTTCCTGACGGTAAGACGGCATCGACTATCCAAGTGCAGCACATGAAAAAGAAATGGGATACCGAAGCTGGCAGAGATATAGAAGACCTGTCAGGTGTTGGTAATTCTATAAGAATCTTTAAGGCTGCAACACAGATGGCAGTAATGTTGACTCATGCTAATGACAATACTAACATGCAAAGAGCTATCTTTAAGATGCACGAGACTAAGCTTGCCAGAAACAAAGAAGTTAATACTGCTTTACATATCTTTGATGGCTTGTTAGTTACGCCTAAAGAGGCTGAAGAATATGCTGACATGTTGAATGATGTATTCAGAGATATGAATACTGACCCAGAGTGGAGTCATATGCATGCTCTTTATACTGCATTAACATTTGAGTTAGATTCTAATGGTCAAAAAATAAAGGATGAAAACTACAAGCGTGATCCTATCTTTAAAAGAGGTCAAGGAACTATGACAGATGAGGTTTGGGAAAAACTTCAGAGTCATCATCGTTATAGAAGAAAGCTCAAGCCAGAAGCTAAAGCAGAAACTATGGTCGATGATGGACCTTCTACATGGGACCCTAAGTTTAACAAGGCAGAGACTTCTAATGGTAGATTAATTCGTGAGGCTCAATCTTTTGATTGGAAGACTCCTGATAAAACAGTAAGAGGTAAGAAAGTAAGAGGTACTCAATGGTATTTTAATAAATACTTTAGAGGTGAGGGCGCTTTGTTTACTGCTAAGAAACAGTTTGCTAGAAATAAGCAACACTACAAACAGTTCTTTTATTCTACTGATAATCTTGACAATCAGATTAAAAACTATAAAGGCAATGCTGATTTAGACGCTATGACTTGGAGGTCTGGTAAATAAAAAAAACCCCCCAACAGAATCCGTAATGGAACCTGTTGGGGGGTTTTTTATTTAATATCCTCTAGCTTTTTGTGCTTTACTAAGAGCTCTCCAAGCGTCTTTGCGTCCTTTCTCAGCCACCTCTTTTGCAAACTTGTTTGCTTCTTCTTCTGTTCTTCCTTGCTTAATTGCTTTTCTATACTCTGCGTCTATATTCTTTTTATAAGTGTCTTCTATTAGCCACTTGTTTATTCCTTTAGTGTAAGCTAATTCTTGTGGTGCTCCAAAATCATTTACATAATCTTGGTCTGTTATTCCTTCCATAGATAGGATGTTATAACTTCTTTTATTTTCCTCTGCCATATCAATGTCCTGCTGTTAGTATGGCTGAAGCTTTTGATTCTTCACTGTCGTCTTCTAAGTATTCCATTAATGATTTTAGAAAGTTTCTGTCCTCATCCATAGGGTATACCATTTCAATTACTTCAGTTCTCTTTGCCTTGTCGTCATCATCTATGATGGTAAAGGTTGCTTTAACCATGGTTTGCATGCGAATCTCCTGACACCATGTTGTATCCTAAGATAGCCATGCTTTTAATTAAACTTCTAAGAGCATCTTCTGCTGCAGATTTAATCTCATCTGATACAGTCTCTTGCTCTAGTACGTGTATACATGTGTTAGTCATGTCGACTAACGAGTATGCTTTGTTATGCTGTTCTTCAGTCATTATAATTTCCTTTATTTATTCCAGTCACTTTTCCAAAGTGGTCTGGGTTTTTTATTTAATTTTCTGTAAAGTTCGGCAGTCTTATCTTTACGGACAAGACCACCGGGTTCTTTTTGTTTTTCCTTGGGGCTTACGCTCCGAGCCATCGTGCTAGTATTGCTACTATTACAATGCCAACAAAGATGCTAATGCTTTTATTCTCACTAGCTTTTTCTTTCAAGGTTTTTGGATCGATTCTCCAAGTCATAGGTTCTCCTTACTTAGATAACTCACTCGTTATATCCTTGTCAAGTAACTTCCAGATGATTCCAGCAGCAATAATTCCTGCTAGTCCAGCGTTACCTAATGTCCATACTATATTAAGTATAGAACCAATTACATCTCCAGTTAAGAAGGCTACCTTCTGACCAAAGATAACTTGCAATACAATTGACAAGCTGATTAGTTTGATGCCTACATCTATCGCAGCATCAGCACCGTTCTTTATTTTTTCTAACATATTAACTCCTTTCATTTTGTTTTAAGATTGTGTTTCTTCATGTAGTCTATAAGACCTTGAGCTACTTCAGGATCGCTTTTCAAAAGACCTTCTGCTGTATTGCACCAGTGGCACAACAATCCTCTTACCGTGTTTGTTTCATGGCAGTGGTCAACATAAAGTTTATGATCGTCATCCAGTCCGTAGTTGCAAGCTTCATTTGCGCAAGTGCCCCCTTGTTCTTTTAACATGTTGTCAAAATCTTCAAGAGTTATATTATATTTCTTGAGATGCCATCCGGGATGGTTTAAACGCCATTGTCTGGAGGCTTCGTTAGTACAAGATTTACATGTTTTCCTTTTGCCAAGAGAAGTTCGTACTTCATTATGAAAATTTTCTTCATCTTTTACTTCTTCACATATTGTACATCTAATCTTAAGTACATTTGACATAACATCTCCTGCTTTCCAGAGCTTACGCATTAAGCTTACTCTCACTCTTGGTCGTTATCTTCTTCCACTAGGTCAACTAACTCGCATACACTACCTGTACAGGCTAGTGTTTTATTACCTACTGTTGTATCTTCCAGTTCGTACTTACTAATCAAGTCCCAGTCAACAGACTTAGGCATTGTCTTGGCAAGCTTATTGTACTCTGCTTTTGTGCAGTCTTCATACGGAGCTTGCTGGTACGTGTGGTCTGAATGCGGTAGGAAACTAACACCTGACACCTCGTCAAAGTGTTTGTATACCCACGCACCTACTTCCATCCATTCATGTTCCTTGACGGAAATAGTAACACTAGGTTTATGTTCGCAGTAATACCTTTGATATGTGAGCCACAACTCAAGTTGTTCAATAGCATTTCTATCATTCCTTAGCACCGCACCTTCGGGTGCTTTCATAGGAAATGTAAAGACTTTGACGCTGTTTGGTTTCATTACGTCTGCTTCACATGGTATACCTTGGTCTTCCATAAGCTGAGCAATCGGATCTTTTGAGTCTGCTCTAACCCTACGGAAGTAGTAGTCATTGTGTCTGGTGTGGATACCTGACGCTGAGTCTACTAGTTGGCTAACTGTACCGCTAGGTTTAATAGCAGTAGTTGCAGTAGCCTGACTGATCCCAAGTAATTCCGACCAGTGCTTGTTTGTTTCTACAGTTTCTTTTCTAAGTGTATTAAGGAAATCAGGCAGACTTTTCTTGCCATAGTATCCTCTATCTTTAGTGCCATTCATAAACGAGTTGTCCATGATGCCAGTTAAAGACACACCTAGTAATGCTTCTTCTTCTGTATTTCTGACCCATTTAGGTCGTAGTCTTTTGATATTAGTAAGGGAGGCTTGGAACGTACCAAGTATGGTAGCCAATCTAACCTTGCGTAATATATCTTTCTGTGTATCTTCAGCTCTAACAACAACCTCTGTAAGGTTACAGAACTGACCGTCCCTTAATATGATTTCGCTGCAAGGGTTGCAACCAAAGTCATGTTCGGGATCACGTCTGCCTATAGATTTAACCTGCTGTACTGCAGCTTCTCTATTAAAAATGCCACGCTCTCCAGATTTAGATTCGTAAAGAGCTAACCATTCTTTCATAAAGATACTCATGTCAGGCTTTTCTGTATAGCATACGCTGTTATTACTGAGTGCCATCTCTGGTGTATCTGTCCACCACTGACCAGACTTAGCATTTCTCATGCGTTCATCTGTCAAATTACTGAGTGAAATCAAGGCACTACGTCTAACACCACCGACAACAACAACCTCTGCTATCTTGCACATCATACGATGACATTCATAACTGGTTAGTCTTCTGCCTGCAGCTTCTTTGAAAATGTTAGTAGAGAAATGAAACAAATCTACTAAAGGCTCAGGTCCACTGGCTCTACCGCCAAATGTTTGTAACCTTGAACCCTTTGATCTTACTCTAGAAAAGTCCCACTTAGGACTCTCGCCATCATAAAGATAAGTAATTAGTTTACGGAATGCAGACTGCCATCCTTCTTTACTATCTTGTACTACGATGACATCATCTACATCTATTAATTCTTCTGGTACTTCAGGCAATTTATTAATGTGTTGGCGTTCAACACTAAAGCCTACACCAGTACCGTGCATTAAAACATAAAGACATTCGTCAAATGCTTTAGGGTGGTCAACACTTAAGTATGCACAGTTGTATCCAGCTATATGATTTTTGGCTAGAGCTGGACCAGCAGTCATTAGTGCTCTCATACTAGGCATAATCTCTAGTTTAAGCACTGCTTCTTCAAGTATCTTCCTAGTTTTTGGGACTAGCTCTTGATTTGTATTGTTCTTTAGATGCTCTTCCATGAAGTTAAAGTATCTAGCTACAGTTTCTTCCCATGTTTCTCTTCTGTTCTTTTCTGGTAGCCATCTGGCGTACCTGCTTAATGCTATAAAGTTTTGATAATCATTAGGTAACTTATTCATTATTACTTATCCTCCTTTTATTTTTATTTGTACTTTGTCCTCGCCATTTTTGCTTTTTACAATTCTATACTGTAATTCTCCAGTATGGTGCATGCATATTGCGTCTGACATTCCTTCATTGTATTGATTTTCGCCATGTTTTTTGAAGGAATAGTATATTCCTCCTGCTAATATAGCCCACAATACTATATATATATCTTCAATTATCATCTTTAATTTCCTTTAATATAATTTTAATACTACCTTTGTCTGCCCAGATTTTCTGAGACTTTTGTTTTACTATTTGTCTATCATCGTAAAAGAATATACCACTTAAAGAATCTAAGATTGCTTTCTCATAATTATCAAGATCAGCATTATTGTCACAGAACTGTCCATTTTTGGACGATTTCTTTTTCTTAGACCATGACTTAGGGATAGGCACAAAGAATGTCATATCAGCAGATATCAAACCCTCAAGCCATTTTGTAGGATTAACAGAGTTAGTTTTGTCTGAATCTATAAGTAATAGTCCCATCTCTAATTTGAATTGTTTATATTTTTTACCATAAAATGTACCCCACCTCGTGACTCTAGGTCTTGAGGCGGGTACTGGATTTATATCAAATATTAATCCGATAGTAGAGTTCATAGCATTTTCAAGTAGTGTTTAGTTATGTCGTCACCTCTGTAATCTTCCAAGTTTACACCTTTTAATTCAGGAATTGCCTTGTAGTTTACTCTACCTTTAGAGGTTCCGTGCTTTAATTGAATGCCTCCACCAATAAAAGACTGACCTTTAGATAACTCAATGAGTTCTTTGCGGACAGTATCTTCTGTTTCTTTGATGGCTTGAAGTGCAGCATGAATTTCTCTCCACTCTTTAGCTTTCTTAAGCCATTGGGCATCTTCTGTTTGTATTAAATCCTCAGCTGTTGCCTCTGGTTTGTCTACTGAAAAGTATTTAGTCCAAGCATTTATTATTTTAGATTGTGTCTTCAGGTGTGGCACTACAACTTGTAGTAATCCAGATGTATTCTTAACATCATATACCCAGAAGTACAGCTTGCTTGCGTTTGTAACTAGCAATTGTTGTTGACATTGTAACCAGTATTGTTCAGGTAACAATGCAGTTGCAGCAACTTCTTTCCATAGATCAGAACCAGTTCCTTTGAGAGGACATTTGATTTCTAATATGGTGTTGTCTGTTTCTCTATAGCCATCTAATGATGCACCGATAGGCACACCATCAAACTCATTGATAACAACAACAGGTGGATATTTTGCTCCCATGTCATCTTCGAACATGTTGCGAGCTTCATCTTCGTATTTGTTTCCGTGTTCCATGGCAAAGTTTGTTTCTATTTTTACTATGCCATTCTTTATATTCCATAAAGCTAGAGGTGTTTTTGGTTCCCATTTAGAACCACCTAGTAATGCACCAACTTCTGATGCCATACCACATTTACTACGTACATCTAACCATTCTTGTGACCCTTGCGGTAGGTCTTTATCTTTAATTATTTTCATTGAACATTTCCTTTAGTTTAAGTTTATTAAATTCATCAAGCCAATCCTCTCCGGGAGTGGGTGATATCAGTACTTCTACATCTATGCTTTTGGCAGCTAGCCTCTCAGCCAGTTGGTAAGCAGACTTCTGACCGACATATGATTTATCATTGTCAGCGTATATCTTAACACATTCTATGTCAACGGGTGGTTCAAAAGTTGCCATGCAGTGTGCATTCATTACAGAAAAGGCAGGTAGCTTAGAGATTTGACTCGCAGCTAGTGCTGTTTCTATACCTTCGGCTAAGCATATAGTGCCTTCGTGTTCGTGAAGTCTAATTGCAGCACCAGTAATTGTACCTTTAGGTGGCATTATCTTTCTTGATGTGCAGCCTTTAAGTTTCCTACCGTTTTGTGTATATGTTAAGTGCCATGATACCCCAACACCTTTTGCATCTTGTATTAAACCCATCATGGTAGGGAATGGTCCAAGCTTAGCACCATGTTCCCATGTATATAGTTGAGCTTCTTTAAGTGTCTCTGGGTATTCAGACAATCCACGCAGGGTTAGATAGTTATCTATATCACCATTGTGTTTTACTTGTGTCGACATCTTGGCTACTTTGCGTAGTGCAGGTGTCGGGTCTTTCTTTGGTTTAGCTGGTTGAAATGTCGTGTGATCTATAATAGGTCTTATAGCATCTAAACAATCTGTAAAACTCCAGCCGTGTACTTTCTGTAATAGTTCGAACCCATCGCCAGCACCACAAGAGTTACAGTAGTATGTGCCACGACCATCTTTATCATCAAACCTAAATCTGTCTGTCCCTTCCATACATATTGGACAAGGACCATGTTTATTCTGTAGGTATTGTCTATCTATCCCTAATGAGGACAGCACACCGTACCATTTACCTGTTACATCTAATTTATTATCCATGTTATTCCTTTTATTTATTATATTTACTTTTTCTTTTCTTTATTTGTAAGTGTCTAATGTAACTTGTACACTCACTACTTGGTTTAATTGCTTCAATGTTTCCAAACTCTGGAAAGTTATTGAATCTTGCTTTGTAAGTATGATAAGCCCATCCCGGTTTATAGTTGTGTATCTTACAGTATCCTAATAGCATACTATAAAATTCCTTTCTAAACTCTGGAGCATAGCTTAGTTTCTTCTTGACAGTCTTAGTTTGTTTATCAACAAAGCCAAGCTCTTTATCAAGTACAGCTACATATTTTGATTTCTTTAATTGCACATGCCCACACTTGCTGCATATGTTTGAACCAGAGAACATAGAGAAGCAGCCCTCACATATTATTTGAGCCTCCTCTTTAGGTTTCGCCAGCTTTCTTTCTTTAATTGTCATTGGTTTCTTAGGATCAAGAACCCATTCAATATCATCTTCTACAAATCCGTGCGTGTATACAGCACCAGAATGGTCTATGATAGTAGCTTTCTCTTTACCCTCATAAGGTCTAAGAACTCTGCCAACCATTTGAATATACATGCCTAACGATTTAGTTGGTCGAGCAAGCACACAAACTTCAGCTGGGGGGCAGTCAAATCCTTCAGTCAACACCATGCAATTACAAATTATTTTCATATTGCCATTGTTGAATTCGTCTAGGACTCGTTCTCTTTCAGCATGATCTGTAGAGCCGTCTATATGGGCAGCTTTAATCCCCATATCTATAAAAGATTCTGCAAGGTTCTTGCTGTGAGCTACTGAAGAAGCAAATACAATAGTCTTTTTATTGTTTGCTATCTTATTCCATGAGGATACTATGTCTCCTATTAGCTTGGGATGATCCATCCTGTTTGCTAATTGTACGGAGTTGTAATCTCCCATAGATGTTTGAATACCATTAAGGTCTGGAATAGTTGGTGCGTAATACTCGCAGCTAACTAAGTGTCCTTCTTGTATTAGTTTACCAATTGATGGAGCTTGAACCATATCTGAAAAGATATGACCAAGACCTCTACCATCAGAACGTATAGGTGTAGCAGTCAATCCTAAGACTTGACTTTGACCATACATTCTAATAATCTTTAAGTAAGTATTGCTTAAGCATCTGTGAGCCTCGTCAATAATTATTAAGTCTGCTTTTGGCAGAGCTTCTTTCTTATTTGTTATTGACCGTGACCTTAGTGTATCTATAGAAGCTACTTGAGTGTTATGCCAGAACTCTGAACGCTCTCCAGCCATAATGATTCCGTGTCTTACGCCTTCATCAGTAAGCTTACTAGAACATTGAGTTATTAACTCACGCCTGTGTGCAAGAAATAAAACCTTTTGGTTTTTTTTTATTGAGTGATTAACAAACGCAGAAGCCATGACAGTTTTGCCAGAGCCAGTAGCTGCTTGTAGTAGTATGTTTTTGTTTCCTTTTCTTTGAGACCGAATGATATTATTAAGAGTGTCTTTTTGATACTGTCTTAATGCCATCATTGTCCTCCTCATAGCTAACTCCTAACGCTTTAAGAGCTGCTTTCATTTGCACTATTGTTTCTTTAAGAGAATCGTTTTCTTTTTTTAATGTACGATTAATCCTTAGTGCTTCATCGTTAAAGTGTTTATTATTATTAGGGTTTACCATTATTCCTCCATGTTAAGTGAGCCTTTTTAGGTCGTGCTCAGGACGTAAAAACTTAGAACGGAATATTTTCATCCGAATCGTCAGTTTCAGTAATTTCAGCAGTTGGTCTTTCAAGATAAGTAAACTCATCTCCACCAGCTCCACCTTCATACTCTACTAGTTCCATGACCTGTACACCTACGAGTGTAGCAGCGATGCCACTTTTTCCAGCGTACTCCCATGGTCTTTCCATGTATTGTACGTTGCATAATGAACCATTGCCTATGGCTGTGTCGCCTAGGTTGTCACCGTATTTATCTTTAACAAATGGTGCAGAGATTTCCATCTTTTCCATTGTCCCTGTTATAGGATTCTTTTTATTGAAGTGTGTGTTGCGTTTTATTTTTACAAATGGTGTGCCATCTTCAGGATCGAAGCGTTCTTTCTGTGCCAATCCTCTGGCTACCCATTCTTTAGATTGCTCTGCAGTTACATGACAGTCTACTGTCCATTCTGTATCTTCAGAAGCATACTTGTTGGCAGGGTTGCTTCCAACTCTAGCCCATTTTACTTTTACATTAGTTAGTATCATAAGGTTTCCTTATTACTAGTTATAAATGATGAGGGTTTCTCATCGCCTTAAGTATCTACCAAGGTAGATGACTTGTTCCTTACAGACAGCGCTTGCGCTGTCTTAAATAAAAGTGCCAGACAAATCTCATGGAGGTGTGGTAGTATGAGAGTGTCTGGCGCATCTTTAATGAAGTTGTTTTTACTACCACGCTTAACAACTTTTAAATTTGTTTCCCTATAGGGGGTGGAACAAATTATTTTTCTTCTTGTTCTATGAGTTTATCTAGGAACCATCTAGCTTTCTTTAAATCACACACCCCGTCTTTAAATCTCCAGCGAGATGTATATTTTATTATAGTTGCTGTTAGATAATCCATCTTCTGGTCTAGTATAAAATCTATAACCTCTATTTTACCTTGTTGATAGTGTGCTGGGTTAATTTTATCTGGTTCATCTGATGGTCTGTTTTCATTCCATTTTACTTTAATTTCATTTTTGTTTGGTTCATAAGGAAGCAATTCTTCATCATCATCTGATGTTAATGGCATCCATTTTGTATTACAGTCAGCAGCTAACTCACTTCTTTTATTGCTTGCAGCAATAGCTTTTTCTTGTAGTGTCATTGTATTTTCCTCACGTGTAATGCAGTATCTATTATTAAATGTTTCTTGATTAGATACGCTCGTTTGTAGTACGGATCACCGGGTCCTTTAAATCTAGCAGGGTGCAAGTTGTTCTTTGCTATGACCTCAAATAGAATTCCTGGTGTTGTTACTATTACTTCTTTTCCTGTATGAAATACCCATCGATAAGCTTTAGTAGTTGAGAGGGCGGACGGTTTGTCGTTGTATTCTATCTCAACCACAAGGTTTCCTGTTTGTTGTGACATTGGATCGTATTTAACTTCAACTCCTTTGTCATCGCAGGGTATATGTATATCCCATTCTTTACAGTATCCTTCAACTAAGTAAGCGTCATCGTATTTCTTTTTAACCCATACTAATATTTCTTTTTCTATTCTTTGACCTCGTTCAAGGTCTTTTGCAAAACTTGTTTCCATGTTACCTCGCATTTTTATTTATTGATATAAGTCTTTGATTTATATAGTATTAATAAGTATTTTAATACATTATTTTTTACTTTTACCCCACCTAGAGTACATCAGCAGAAGAAGAAGTCTGAGTTATATATATCTTCCAATATTAATTTACCTAATTCTGGTGTGTTCTCGTTGAATAATTCATCGTTCCATATGATTTCTTTTCGCATGTTGGCAAACACATCTGTTGCATACATTTTAATGAACTCGCTTTTTGTTGTGTATATAAGCTCTTCAACATCAGAGGCATGCACACTAAAGCTATCGTGTATAGCCCCGAAACTCGCAAGCCCTAGCTTATTAATAACTAACGACATATGGCTTGCATCGTATGAGTGTACCCAGTTTGCCCCAATAGCTGACAGGTGTTCAGCTAATGCTGGTTTGTCAGTTACCTCTAAGTAAACATGACTAATCTTTTTTCCTTGCAGCGAACCTTGGTATACTTTTTTGCGTGCTACCCATTTCTGAGTGAGTACTGGGAAGCCACTTGGCGTAGTCCATGATATGTCTTTCATGTTCATTGACTCTATTTTATATTTGACTAATGCTTGTAGATATCTTTTGATTTCTACTGGTCCATGACATACAGAGTCGTATGCTTTTACTAAGTCTTTGCCTAGCATTTTAGAGTCTGATCTTGTGATGTTATATTTAGATGTAATACCAGCATCGTATGAATCCTGATATATTATTTCACCAATCTTTCTAGCACCTGCGTCATAAGCTCTTGTCATTGAGCCTCTTTTGCTTATGCCTTTGCGTATTAGTTTCATTGGTATTTCTTTTAGCTTCTTTCCAATCTCTGATTGTTTATTTATTTCTAATATTTCTTTACCCATAACAAGATAAAAATCTTTTGGTATATCCATTGGCATTAAACCCACAAGCTTACCAGCTTTTTCATCTAAAGACATTGCTGCTAAATGTTGCGTTCCGTTGTTAACTCCGTCAATTGAGATTGGCATTGAAGAATAATAAGGTTCACCACTGAGGGCACTGCCAATAATTCCACCAATTTCAAAACATAAAGATAAAAATACCCAAGGTTTTTCTGCAGACATCCAATAATTTTGAGTTCCAATAGGATTTTCTGCAACATCTAACATGCGTTCAATATGTTCTATAGTCCAATTATGTTTGTCCATGACACCCATTTTATCTACAGATATATCTACTAGTCCATCAGCCTCTAATGGTTTTGTATAGTCAAATGTAAGCCATTTTTGAAGAGGCAGTTCTTTTATTTTATAAGTTTGATTAAATGATGTTGCTGCATGTATAAATGTATACTCTGCTCCCTCTTGTGTTACAGGCTTTTCTTCAGCAAATAAGAAATGTGCTCTTGCCAAGTCATTAGACTGATAACTAAAGTATGGATCACGGTTATATATTCTACCTCTGTAATCTAAATACATTGATTGATAAAATTTATATCCTAACCAGCCCGGTTCGGTTTCATTTCCACTAATTGTTTCTATTATTGCCTTGTTTCTTGCAGATTGTGATTGAATTCTTAGACAATATTGCTTATCTGTCCATCTTCTGTTCTCAATATTGTAAGTCTGTGTTATTTTTTCTATTTTTTCTTGTGTTTCTTGTTTTTTCTGTATGTTTTTAAGCTTGAGGTGTCTGTTTTTTAATGTTTCTAGTTCTTTTTCTAGTTTAGGTACAGCACTTGAGTTGCCTAAATGAGGCTCAAATATATCTTTATTTCTATATAGTTTTATATCTTTTAAATGTTTATTAATATCCTGTCTTCTAATATCGACAGCATTAAAATCTATTGAGTTGCCGTCTATGTCTTCTAATTCTATGTTAGTTGATATTAGTTGAGGTTTTAGTTCTAAGCTAACCTTAGCTATATCTGGATTTATTTGCCATTTAACATTTTCAAGTGCATTTATTGATTTTATAAAAGGTTTTTTGTTACATTCTTTTGTTAGTTCAATATTAGATTTTATTAGTTTTTCTTTTTGACCTTGGTTTATGCGTTCATCTTTATGCCATGGTGTGTATTTATGTAATGACATGCCGATTCTTTCAGCAGGACTTATAGATATTTTTGGAAATTGTGTGCCCATTTCCAGTATATAGGGATTGTAATTGAACTTTTTCTTTTTATTTTGAAAGTATACATCTTCTACTCTAAAGAATGGCTCACGGGTTAAGATAAGGTATCCTCCTTCAATTAATTGTTCTAATATGAAGTCACCTACCATGATTGACTTAGAGTCGCTAGAATTGGATTCTCGTGCGTCTAAGATATTTAGCACAATATCACCAATATGTTTAGATGTGTTTGTTAATTTTATAATTCCTTCTTCTTGTTTAAACTTTTGTATTAAATATGAGAATATTATGTTCAGCATTTTTACTGTACGATAATCATTGTAGACACATTGTGTATCCCTAAAGATTTGTGCAGCTCCAGAGGCATTATTTGCTCTACTGGTGACTCTGTTTTCTAATATATCTGCTATATTATTTATTAAATTTGTTTCCATACACCTCCGTAAAGTTAATTTTTACCACTACATCATACCCTTATTAAAAAAGTAAATACCCTTATTAGTAAAGATGGTTTACAAAAAACACAAATGATTTACGATCCATTTGTGTTTTATTTCTTATTTGCCTTTCCATTCTTTTTTATTCTTTTTGTCTTTATGCATTTCGTAACTAAATAATACTAGCCAAGCACAAAATACTATAAAGCTTAGTAATAGCATTATGAATAATTTACGAACAACTCTGACATTCTTGCTGGTATTACATGATTAGTGTTACATGCATCACAACAATCACCATCTGGTTTTACAGGGTCTGGATTATTACCGAACCCTGTGAAGTGTTCTTTACATATTACACATTGCCATATTTCTTTACCTTTACGTTCACTTCCTTCTGTTGAGCCAGCTACAAATGTATCTGTTATTTCTAGTCCATGATGCAGTTCTTCATCTTCTACTCTATCTGGTGCAACCATTTCTGCAAATAATTGATTATTATTATGGAAATCATCTTCACCTATTTCTTCACATATTATTCCTTTTTTTTCTAAGTAGTCACAATCATAGTATGTGTCTACAAATTGTGCCATTTCATCTACATAGATTCTTTTATCTACTGTTACAACACATTGATATTGTATTTCTACATCATAATATTTTCTTTGATATTCATCTAATAATAATTTTTTTGTCATATTATCCTCTCTCAAACATTTCTTCTGAATCTACATCACCAAAGAACCCTTCCCATTCTTTTCTAACTTCTTTTGGATCGCTTGTTTGCATATGTGCTTCCATTTCAAAATGATAATCATCAAAACAGTCTTGACCTGCTCCACCATATGCGCTTGATTCTGCTGCTTCTTCTGCACCTTCTTTGCTATATGCAAATACATCTTCAAATGTTACATGACATACTTTGCTTATTTCTACATGATAGTGTTTTAATGTTGGTGTTTCTTCTGCCATTATCTTGCTCCTGTAATTACTACATCTTTATATCCATCTAATTCGTAACTTGCCAGTGTATCTTTTGCTTCAGTATATGTTACTAATTTTGGTGTCATTTTTTTACCATCTACCCAGACTGTATATTTTTTAATTTCTCTACCTGTTAGCATTCCTTTCCATTCATTCTTCTTCGCCATCATTATCGAACCTCTCAGTTAATTCATTACAATCTAACATATCATGTACATCATCGTTAGACATATATTTAAGACAGCATAGCAGAAGATGGTCTGCTGTTACTCGACCTTCTTCTACCATTTCTAGTGCTTTATCACGGTTGTCACTTGTCAATATATGGTCATACATTATTGACCACCTTGAGGAATTATCATCATATTTTCCATAGATGTATAGAAAGCTCCTCCACTATTTCCTTCATCGTCACTACTTGCAACTATTGAATGACCATCAGTAAATTCTATGAATGGTGTTGCTTCCCAACCCATAGCTTCTTGTTCCATATTGTTTAAGTAACCTATTTTGGCTACTACTTTTCCTTTAAATAATTTAGTTGCATCTTCTGACCAGTTTTTCATTGTATTAACTCCCTGTGTTTTGATATTTTGCTAATGTCATGTATTTCATGATAACCACCAGCTAGTTTAGAATGTTCAAAGCTGACATGCCCCATGTTTAATAAAGACGCAACCTCTTCTCTGCCAAGAGTGTCTATTGTTATTTTATATATGTGCGTACCTTTAGTGGGGATAGCCAAAGCCTCTTCTTTTGTTGCATAGTAAGACGAAAAATATAAAAACTTTTCGTCTTCTGTTACATCTTTGTCTTTACACCAGTTATTTGTTTTCTGATAAATTATCATTCTTCATCACCATCTGTTGTTATTAATGTTATTTCTATTCTTTCAGTTGTTTTTAATAACCCTTCAATGATATTAGTATTTATAACTAATGATTCTCTGTGATGATTAAGCACTTCTTTAATCATATTGTTTAGTTCATCATCTATTTTGATCGTTGCTCGCCTTAATGTTGGAGCAACAGCGTCTATTTTTGCGTCATTTATTCTTTTTTCCAGTAGTTCCCATTCAGTATCTTCTGAGCTCATTGTTTTTCCTTGTATTGAAAGAAGCGATTAATTTCTATTGGTACTAAATAATTATTATCACATTTTGGACAGTACCAATTTTCATGTTCTGAATCAACTTCTATATCCCAGTAAAGTTCTTCTTTGCAATCATCACATTGTGTATCTATTGCCATGCTTCTCTTTCCCATTCAGAGTAATAGTGATAACCTTTGTCATAACTACTTTGCATACTTCTTAGTCTATATTTTTTAAGAATGTATTCTTCTGCTTCTTCATCATTGATAAAGTATATTTCTTCATCTACTACTCTTATACCAATGAATCCCCAGCCCTCTTTATACATACTTGGATATAATTCTTTAAACGGTTTACCACTTGCGTAATCATAGTACACATCTTCATTTGGATGAGTCTTCATTCCTGTTGGGTATATATATTCTCTTTGCAGTATTTCCATTAATACCCCCTTGATGCTTCTTCATAAGAAAATTTACGCTCATCTTCATCTAGTGTATATGCACCCCATGAATATTCTCTTTGTAATTCATCAACAACTTCTTGTGTTCTTTCTACAGTGTCTTCAAGTATCATTTCTGCAACACCTCTAACACAACTTCCATATATATTTTCTCTTTCTTGTGGACTCATATCTAATACTTCTGGACATCTTTTATCTATTTCATTTTCTATAATGTCCCATATGACCACACCTATTCTCATTTCTAATAGTCTTTCATTCATGTCAAAACCTTATTATTTGCCATACAATTATTATTATCATAGTTGTTATAAACAACTGAAAGAACAACAGCATTTAACATTCTGCGTTATAGTATAGTTCGTCTGTATCTGGGTTATCATCGAAGAATTTCTTCATTTTCATACCCATGTGCAGTCTTGCTAACCATTCCCATACTGGACGCATAGCTTGTTCATGCTTTATATATTCGTCATGTGATTTTGTTCCAGCTTCACTGTTTTTAGGTTTTCCTTTGCCTATCTTTTTATGTTCTAATAACCAGTCTTCATAGCATATATATTGCCATGGGTTTTCTGCATTTTTTGGATCTTTTTGCCATTCATCTACAAAGGTACTCCATTTATTCCACAAATCCCAATGATTTAATTTTGGTGTTATTTTCAGTTCTTCTTTACATTCTGCTATTGCTTTAACACCAACATCTTCCCAAGTTTGTCTATCTAGATAATATTCTATTTGGTTACTGGTTTGTTCTTCTGAACCAAAGAATTCCCCATCATCACTGGATTGAACAGCGAACCAAAATTTACCTTCTATGTCACCATCATAATATCTGCCCATTATTTTACTACTCCTAATTTAATTGCTAATTTTAAAGTATCGAATATCTTGTCATACTTTTTCCTTTTATCCCATTTTGTATCTTCTTCTTCATTTTTAATTTCTACTTGCAATGTATCAACTTCAATATTGTCTTGTCCTTTTTCATCGCTTGGTAGTTCTATTGTTTTCCAATTTGTTTCTATGTGGTCGTTGTTTAAACGCATTAAGTCCCAGAGTTCAAACTCATTATCACTTTTAATATATACAATCATATTG
>Ga0222717_10000881_pt1 | contig 25236 bp, 28 predicted proteins | sample C33_18DmetaG_FD_165053 | JGI IMG/M metagenome (GOLD analysis project Ga0222717, IMG submission 165053) | Estuarine water microbial communities from San Francisco Bay, California, United States - C33_18D | ecosystem: Environmental > Aquatic > Marine > Unclassified | place: USA: California... | reverse complement strand
TTAAATGGAATCTATTGAATATATCAGAATCTTCTAATTCCATAGGTGCAAATAAGAAATCATGTCCACCAATTGATGTGAAATCTTCTTTATACATTACCCAAGGTGCAAAGATACCTATCGATGTTTTATCCCTATCAATCAACTCTTTAGAATTTACAAACTCTAAGAATTCATCTCTCTGATTAGTAAACTCATCTACCTCCATACCAAAGTTCCTAACATACTTTTCAGGTCCAGGTGGATGTAGTGGTGGTTCAATACGAGTTGCCGATACTACACTCATTGGTGTAAGGTGTTTTAGTGTATTCTGAACGTACATTGGTGTTACTACCATATCCGAATGTAATATTGATACAATTGGAGTCTTAGCCAACTTAAAACCAACATCATACAATACAGTATGTCCAACTCTATCACCACTATCGTTTCTATATGTTATGATATTATCTTTACCATCTGCGTAACTTTCAATCCACTCCCAACTATTATCATCGGAAGCATCATCCAATATTACGATATCATGCTCACTACCATAGTGTTCTTCAATAGAACCTACGGCTTGTTGTAGATATGGTAGATTACTTCTACAAGGTATTACAAATGTTATTCTTTGATAGTTTGTCATTATTCTGATTTATATGCTTTTACATAAATCCAATGAGTATGACCTGAATCTGAGAAAGATGGTCTTACTTCGGTTGTTATATTTACGAATCCGATGTTTTTCAAATCATCAATTACATCAGATTCATTATGTACTCTAACATCATGATGTGAGTTAGTTCCATGTGCATTATAGAAGTTTGTATAATAAGCACTTCTTGGACCTAATGGAGATTCCAACCCCTCACCAAATCCCATTTGAAATGAAAATAATCCACCTGGTTTAAGAGTACGAAGTAAATCAGTAATCAATGATTTTCTAATATCATATACTGGAATATGTTGTAATGCTATTGTTGACATTATGAAATCATATTCATTATCTTTTAAATCGGATACATCAACTCCATTATTACAATACCAATCACTCAACTTAGCATTGTACCAATTTTTACAAAATTCAATATTTCCCTCAGATATATCAACACCATCGACTCTATTCCAATTACAGGTAGATAACATATTTGATACATTCCTACCTTTACCACTTGCGAAATCTAATGCGTTTTTACCAGACCATTTATCTGAATCTTTCAAGTCACTTAATAGAATATCCCAATAATTTGGATTATCATTATGTTCAGGATGATTAGTTGTTCCAGAAGAATATTGATTCTTCTGCATTGCTGTGTAATTGTTATCTTTGTTTACCATAATTTTCTAAATAATATTTTAAATCTTCAGGTGTTCCCAATCCCCACATTTTTGGTGTATCAAAGGTTCTTACTTTTAATCCACCTTTAATTGCGTTGTTATAAACAGGACACACATAGAATTCACCATTTACTCTGATATCTTGTTCAATCATTTCTTCGGAGTATTTCACAAAATCAGAACCTTGCTTCCAATAATAGAAACCAATTGTTGCTAAATCTGAGATTGGATTCTTTTCTTGTACTTCAGTTACGAACCCATCTTCATCTAACTTAGCAAAACTCCACTTAGGGTGAGTTGAATGGAATACTGGAATACCACCATCTGCATCATTCTCATTCATTTTATAGAAGAACTCATTTGAATCCCATTCTACAAATTGGTCTGAATTAGCGAAGAATAGTGGATTATCATTATCAATAAACTCTTTAGCCAATAAAGCAGTACAAGCTGCTCCTTCAGTAACACCATCAACTTCTACTATTGTACAATTTGGTGTAATTAAGTTAAGTAATGTATCTAAATTATATTTCTCTCTATGTGATTTCTGAACTACATAGATATAATTTGCATCGATGTTCAGATTTTCTACCACAACTTGAATCATTGGTTTACCCTCCACATCTATAAGTGGTTTGGGAAATGTGTATCCAGCAGTTGCGAATCTACTACCAGCACCCGCCATTGGGATTAATACATTCAATTTTTTATCTACCCACTTAGGTTTATCGTTTGTTACTCCCATTTCTATTTCAGTTAATTTTTTAAATATGTTTGTGTAGGTTACTTCTTGTGGATTTCTTACTCTCAATACGTGAGATTTAGAACGAGATGCTGCAAGTAATCCGTATGGTGAATCCTCTACGATTAGAGTTTCTTCTGGAAGAACACTCATCATTGATATTGCTTTCCAATACATCTCAGGATGTGGTTTGGAGTTTTTAACATCCTCGTTAGAGATAACTAAATCCATATACTCCATTATCCCCAACTTTGAAAGTACAGTCAATACCGTCTTTCTGATTGAGTTAGAACAAACTGCAATCTTATACCCATCCTCAACTAATGCATCCATTACCGATTGTAGAGTTTGGCTTGGTTGTAACTGTTTCAACTTTTGTAAAGTCAACTTTTGTTTACTTTCCCAAATGTCCTTATGTGATTCAGTTGGTAATCCCCTTCGTTCACTCAACATTTCTAACTTCTGATTGGTTTTTAATCCATCATAAGTTGATAAGTGCTCAGCCCAACTAATTGTATATTGTTCACCCAATGCTTCGTTGAGTGCATCATAGTGGATGTTCTTTGCCTCAACAAGAACTCCATCTAAATCAAAAATCACTAATTTTGTTTTCATATTATTCCTCTTTCAAATGGGTTAATATTATATTCCCCAAATAATTTATCTAATTCTTCTCTATACTCACTCATATTCCACTTACCTTTATTAATAGCCGTTGCTATGTATGGAAATACAATACTATCACAATGATATTTACCCCTTTGTTTCTCATTACCCAATCTTACCATATAATGGTTATCATTAGATTCAATAGCTTCTTCAAACTTCCATATATTCAAAGGTGGTACTGATTCTACCAAAGATACGAAACTTTTTTTACTTATCAAAGTGGGTTGTATAGAAAAAGCACTTTGTATTAAAGTATTATCTATATCTGATGCTGGATTTGTTGAGTTGGTGTAAGCCATTTTTATAGAGTCAACCTTTCCACTATTTATTAAATTATAATATCTCTTAATATAATCTGAATTAACTTCATCAAATAATACCATATCCTCATGTAAGAATAAAAATATATCTTCATCTAATTTAGATAGTATATCTTTCCAACGATGGGTATATTCTTTAGTATCATCATATGTTATTTGATTGTATTCCGATAAATCAGAATGTTCCTTATCAACACCAACATATATTTTACTTTCAGGTAAATACTTTTTTAATTGGGTAAAAAACATATCCCAAGTATCAACCATATCGGTGTGTGTATAAACTACTATTGGTACGTTTACTCCCATATTGTTTCTAAATTTATTCGTTTTTCCCATAATCCATTTTTTACCATCCACCACTTATAAAATGCAATAGAGTTTGATAAATCGTTTGGGTTGTTTTCTATTGATGTTGCAAATTTATGAAATTCACTATCTATCTTCATATTTTTTTCAACTGATTTATATAACGTTGTAAATGATTTCATTACATCAGATGAACCATAAAACCACATATCAGCAGGTCCCATATTAAAATGTTGCCAATCTGCCATATAAATTTTACCATCTTCAATATTACTTTTAAAATTAATACATTGAACTGGGTATGGGTTTCCTTCACCAGGACCAGATGTTTCTCTATTAATTCTACCTAAATCAAATCTTGCTTTAATTATAATATCGTAATTTGTATTGGATTCAAAAGCTAGATTAAGTGATTTATCTACACTATACAAATGAGATAATACTGATTGTGGAGAACGTGGTGGAGATTTTAATGTATTCAATCCGTTTTTATTTATCACACTACTAAAATCTACCTGTCCTTCAAATATTGAAGATTTGGGATTATATAAAGTATTTATATCTCCCATCTTTTCAATTTCCCAACTATGTACAAATACGTCTGTATCTACTACATCCAATATATTCTTTTTTATATGAGTAAACCCATCATATCCATTTGAGTTATTATCAGTAGTTGAATTAAATAACCCATGTAAACATAGAGCTACTTTCATTATTCGATTGTTTTAGTATCTTTGAATACAGTGAATTCAGTTAAATCTCTATATCCATTATCTTCACCTAAATCACTCATATGTTCTGGATAGTTTTGAAACATTGATAATCCATGTGCAGCTTGTTGAGGAGTCATATACATATTCCAACCATGAAAGGTAATATCATCATCCTTATAGTACTTCTCACTTCTACCTTCATATCTTGCTTTCTTAAACCAATCAGCTGCCTCAGCATCATCGGTTAGAATCATACCACCTTTCCAAATAGGAAGTAACTTTTTAATATGAAATGATAAAGTCATAAATTGACCAGGCACATACATATTAGATGTTAATCTCTTAGCCGCATCCCAAATAGGATATGGTTTTAATTGATACATACCTTTCCAATGATTTGTTTCTGCTCTCTTATCAAAGATAACCTCACCACCAGCGTGTGTGATTGATTGGGGTACTGATAAGTAAGTTTGTGATGGAATTGTAACTTCCGTTACTTCCAAATACTTACAAGCTAAAAATAATGCGTTTGTACAACTATCTACTGAGATAGCGTATGGAGCGCCTGTATATTCAGCTATCTCCTCTTCAAACATTCTTACTATTTTGTATGGGTTGTGTAACATATTTAATCTTTTGTTAATATATAAAATTTCTTTGTAAATCCACAAGCTTCAAATAATTTGATACTAGCTTCATTATCCATTTTTACTTTTGCAAATGCAGTTGGTTCCTCATTCATAATTTCATTAATCATAAACTTACCAATTCCTTTACCTTGATAATCAGGATGAGTACATACTCTGATATCATCTTCAATAACTCCAACATATCCAGCAGGATTTCCATCTACTTTTGCTATACGATAAAAATCAGAATGATTATTCATATATTTGATTTGCATCTCCTTAGTAATGTGTACTGATTTAATGAATCCATCCAATACCCTTTCATCGTTTCTGAGAGTTCTTACAAACTCCCAATATTGTGGTGTACATTTTATTAATTCCATTTGCATATTTTTTGTATATCCTGTCCTCCTTTATAATTCCAAAATGCTTGTAGATATCCTCTATGTGTTGGCATATCCATCATTGGGGTTAAGCAAGTCCCAATATCAATATAAGTATTATTGGGATAATCTCTGAACAACTCCACAATTGCCAAGTTGGTGAAAGTAGAAGCTGAGAAAAGGAATACGTGATTTGTGATATTGTTATCGTTAATCCATTGTTTAATTTCTTCAATTTTTCCATAATCATTTATCATTGCGTTATAACCTACTCTAAAATCTTTTTTGATGAATGGTAACCTTTCTAAATTAGCATCCGTATGTCCAACAAATACACAATCCCTACTATAAAATATAGGTAGTATATGTGTAATGAATATTGGATAGTTTCCATTAACCCATAGGTTTGCCCAAGTTAATGAATCATCATCCCCACCAGCTAAATCAACTTGCCAATCGAATGCTTCCGTACCTACACAACAACTACAACTAATTCCTTTGAAATAATTGTGTTGTTTATATTGTAATGATTCAACTAACTTTTGTTGATAAAATCCATGCTCTTTTGGGTCAAAGTGTTTGAAATCAGGTTGTTGATATATACCACCCTGCTTCTCATCTCCAATTTGTATTACACCATTACCCAAAACCAATTCTTTGTTTTGTAAGATGTACATTTCTCCATCAGAATATCTAGAGAATGCAAAGTGTTCTTGCTCTTCTAATTTAGTTCTGAATTTTATAAAGTGTTCTCTAAAGTTCTTCATTTCGTAATATATCTAATACCTTTTCAGATGTATAACCATCTCCATATGGACATGATGTGCTAATATAAGGATTTTTTATGAGTTTACCAAATAAATCACCTAAATGTTGTGGAGTTTCACACATATGTAAATGACCCGTATCTATACCCTCAGGTCTTTCAGTTGTTTTTCTACATACTATTACTTTCTTATTAAAGAATGTTCCCTCTTCTTGCAAACCTCCACTATCTGATATTACCAATACCGATTTTCGTAATGTGTTAATTAATTGTGTATGTCCTAATGGTTCAATAACTGTCACATTTTTTAACAAATGTCTATGTTCTCTTACTTTTGGATTTGGGTGTATTGGTAACACAAATTGAAATTGAGGATTAGCTATTGCTAACTTTTCGATTTCAGTAAACCATTCATCCATCCAATGAAGATTTTCTCTTCTATGTAATGTTACTAATATAAGGTTTTCAGTTGAACACTCACCCAAATCCGTTAGGTTATCCAATACTGAATTACCTACTACAAATGTTTCACCATGTACCTTTTCATTTTTCAGATTATCAGATGATAATTCAGTTGGTGCAAAGTTAACATCAGCTATTCTAGCTATCATCTGTCTATATCCTTCTTCTGGATATGGATGTTGTAAGTTCCCACTTCGTAAACCAGCTTCTAAATAATAGATTCGTAACTTACGATTAAATGCAGCTAAAGCACAACCAAATGCCGAACCAGTATCACCTTGAACTAATACTCCTTTAAAATCCCCATTCGGAAATTGTAACATACAATCCGATATGATTGAATCTAATCTATTGGAGTTTTCTGATATAGTTATTTTGTAATCAACCTCTACATCTTTCAACAAATCAGTATGTTGCCCAGTGAATAAAAGTTTATACTCACTCCTATCCATAATTTTGATTAAAGGTTTAATCTTTAACCATTCGGGTCTAGTCCCAAAACATAATAATATTGGTTTATTTTTCATTTACTAACCTCCATCCTTTATTTCTTTGTTCGTGAAAGTATTGATTCATTAGTTGTTTAAATGGTGTACCTTCTACACTAGCTTGGTTTGATTCCCATAGTGAGTTAGCATCACCACCATACTCAGCACCTTTAATACTTCCCCATAATGATTTATCTGATTTGGGATGTGGTGGTACAAATGTTGGGATACCTGCGTATTTTTGTAACATATAAGAAAAGTGCATATCCTCACCACAAGTGTTATACTTAGGGTCTGGTAACTCTCTTACCATATGAGATAACCATTCCTTCTTAAAGAACCAACTATGTCCAACTAAATCAACTTGAACTGTCCTATCGTTGTTACCAGTATCAGGCCAACCGAATCTAAGGTAATGTTCATAATAAGATGAATTTTGTGGTGGTAATGGATTTGGATAAAGTAAACCAACTGAACCTAATAAACCTTCATTAGTTTTCATTGTTTCCATACAATTCTCCAACCATCGTTCACCTGGAATCGTATCATCATCAAATACACAAACATATGGATTTCTAGCATTCATAGCAAAATAGAATCTTGCCCATACTCCAAAGTTATAGTTACAATATGCAACTGGTATCTCTGAACCTATATCGTAATTTAATAAATCATTATCACCTGGATTATTGTACCACAATAGAATCTCATCAGGCTTTACAGTTTGATTCTTTAATGCCTCTAGTTGTTCGTTTAGATTATCACCTCTTTTATAACCATTTAATATAACTGTAATCATATCTTATCTTTTATTTCCTTTAACCAAGTTTTTTTGGTGTAATACTTTTTGTAATTTTCTTTAGCTGTGTTACTACATAATTCATAGAACTCAGTATCTTCTCTAAGTTGAATTGCTAACTCCCTAGCTCTCTTTACATTACCAACATCAACTGATGTAAATGAATGTATTAGTCGTTGTGTATCAACCTTTTCGTTACCAATTACAGGTATTCCAAAGTATCCACAATTGAGAGAGAATGTACCAGCAGCAACAGTTGGCATTAAATGTACACCATATTTGAACTTAGATACTTCGTTCATCCAATCTATCCAACTCATTCGTGGAAAGTGGTTGATATTATCCAATGCCCCTTCGTTTACCCGTTTAGCATGAGATTCCTGTCCCCATATTGGTACATCAAATTGAGATGCTACCATATATGATTCAAAACCACCATACCATCTTGCAAAGTTGCCACCGATTAAAACCTTATCTTCGGTTGTAGGTTTGATTTTTTTAATCAAATCTTCTATCATAAGTGAACGAATAAACTCAACCTTCTTAGATGGAAATAAACCTTTATAGTAATTTACATCAGAATCATTGTGTGCAAAAATACCATCAGTTTGAGTTAAGAAGTTATAGAACTGAATTTGGTCTACTACCTCATAATCATTCCACCACCAATGTGGTCCTTCTTGGATGTAATAAACTTTTTTGTTTGTATTCTTTAAAGTAGGAACAATTGGTTGGTTTAAGTATTGTGAAGCTGGATTAATACCATCTACAATCTTTGAACCTTCTGCTGATAAGAATAGTTTTCCTTTAGGAAATATAATAAATACAACATCATACCTTTGAACCGATTGATATTTTGCCAAAGGAAAGTGAACTGCTTTTAGAGCATTCATCCAAGCAAACTCGGTTCTAGCATTTGTGTGATTATTAGGGATTCTTCCTTCAAATCCCATTTCCGTTAGAAATGCTACTTTCATATCGTATCGTATAATTCGTTTTGTTTTTCCTGTCTTTCTATTTCTTTTGGATGATAAATAGCGAATGGTTCTTCTAATGGTAAAAGAGTAAGTGTATTATATCCCTTAATACGTTCATGTACTTTACCTTCCCATTCAATTTCAGAAGTTCTACGATAAATACGAGTTTGTAAATCAGGCCAATTAACCCAACCTTCATCACTTACTTTCCAACCCCATTTTTTAATATGTTCATCGGTTAATCCTTTAACAGTATTAACTCTAGGTACAAAGAATAAATCAATATCCAAATTAGCCTCAATCAACTCATGCATATTGGTAATTAAATATTCATGAGGTACCTCATCTGCATCTATTTGAAAAATAAATATACCATTTGCATGGTTTTTTAGATTATTTTTAAAAGATGCAAAATCTTTATTAAGAGGAAAGTTAATCACATTTACATTTGTATGTAATTGTTCAATAATCTTCAAATAATCAATAACTTCCTTAGTTGCTGAATCTGAATCATATTGAATTAGAATTTCATCATTTGATTTAACTCTGGGATGTAGAAAGTTTACTAAAGTAGTAATTTCAGCTAATTCATTACAAACTGTTATTGCATATGTGATGTTAATTTCCATAATATTGTTTTAGTACATTAGTTTTCAGAAAGTACTCAGTAGCATATTGAACCCCACCAGCAGAATATGTTCTATATGATGCACCCTGTGCCGATAATTGTTTATTATTTTTGATATAAGAATCATATACTCGATTACCACCCTCATCAAATGGAATTGCTAATTCATATAATCTTATTTTTGTTCTCTCACTTTCTAATAATTCATTATCATCACCTTTTGATAGTTTTCTAAACCAATTTAAAAATTTAGTTGGTTCTATATTTGATAATTTAAGTGCTGATATTTTTTTTCTATAAACACCAGTTACAAATATAAGAGTTTCATCATCTCCCCTCAAATTAGTTCGACTACCTTCTGTATATTTATATGTTGAAATTTTATAAATTCCATATGGGGTTATTTGTGATTTTGCAACCCTTTCACCCTTTTCCATCATTCCTTTGTATCTTAACGAATAGTTCATTATATTTTATTTAGTTTTGGAAGTTCCATTTTTTGTTTATTCAATTTAGGTAAATTAAATGGTTTTTGTTGTGGAATCGATGGAATGTATTTATTCATCATTCCTTCAAAAACTTCATCCATCTTAGCTAAACTAAAATTACTTTCTATATTTTGTTTTAAACCAGCTGATTGTGATAGGTATGAATCGTATTCGTTAAATACTTTATACATTTTGTTAGCTGCATCTGAATAATTTACAGTAAACCACTTTGCTTCTTTAAGTAAGAACTTATCTGCTGCACTTTCATGTACATTAGTTAATTCACCTTCTAAAAAGACTGTGTGTTCTTTAGGTAAGAAATCAACGTGTCCACTCCAACCACTAACCATAATAGGTTTACCAGTTAGTGCAAATTCTGCTAAAGGTCTACCATAACCTTCACCTTTTGTGAATGATACCATTGCATTTACCTTTGGATGATTATATAGTTCACTCATCTCTGAATCATCTAAATCACCATGTAGTAAATAAATCTTTGGTACATCTTCCCCAAATATATCAATTATAGCTTCAATTTTATCTCTGGTGTTCTCTCTATCAATTACGGAAAACCCAGCATGCGATGTTTTTAAGATAAGACCTGGTCTTTTATCTTTAGGTAGATATTTGAAAACAGTAGCAAATGTTTTAATAACCATTCCTACATCTTTTCTATCTTGCCCTAAACTACCTTTCAACCAATGTCCTACATATAAGAAGTTAAAATCAGTTTCCAATACATCACCTAAAATATCCACATTGGAATCCGATGGTAAGTATCTTTCTAAATCAACACCTTCAAATAAAACCTCAACAGGTTTTGTAATTCTATATTCATTTACAACTTGACCTGTTTCTTTATTTTTTTCTTGATATGCGGTTTGTAACATTATATTCTTTGTGAATACTGATGGTACAATTATCAAATCCATTTTATTAGAACCATCTATGAATTCTTTAGGAATTATAGTGGTTTCTACACCTGCAGTAATACCAATATTATAAGTACCCTTTGGTTCAAATTCATTAGCAACAGACATCTGCATAAAGATATCAGGCTTTCTATCCAATTTGGTAATTATGTTTGGGAATACTTTTTTTCCAAGTTCACTATCAGGTTTAATCTGATTTTGAGGTGTATTACCCCATCTAGTTGGTACGATTTTTATATCGTATTTATCCATCTTAAATAAGCTTCGTAAGATATCTCTCGCATGGTCTCCATAACCACTTCTAGTGAATACTGGAGCTTGATATACTAATAATGGTTTATTCATAACTTATTATCCTTTATATGCTTTAATTTTTTCTATTTTTCTAGTTTCCTTATTGAAATATAATACATCCATTACTTTAATAGTTTCTGATTCTGTATGTATTAGTATCTCATTGTATGTACGATATTCAAACTGATTACATTCAACTAACTCAAACGTTAAATCACTTTCAAACATTTGTTTGTTCATATCTAATACATTTGTATTGCCAAACCATTCACCATTCCAATCATATAATTCAATATTAGATGCATATTGTAGTGATAGTAAATTTAAATCTTTTTTATTTAGATTTTTAAAATATTCTCTTGAAGATATTGTAAAATTTATCATAATTAATTTAATTTAAAAAGTTCAAATCTTTTTCTTGGTTTCCAATTTTCAAAAGTACCTTCGATACCCTCTACTAACGTACCACACATATTTTCTGCACTTAATCCAGATTCACCTATAAATGATTCTCTACCAAGCTTTCCATTTTTGATAAGTTCTTCTTTAGGAGTATTGTACATATCCATCATAGCTGTTGCTACATCATATACATCTACTTTATCATCCCAAATATAAGGTGTTGGAACTGAACCAGCCATAGTTTGTGCTCTACTCCATACAGGTCTTGCCCATTTACCACTTTCTAACTTATCTTCCCAATCTCTCCACTTATGTAAAGAACCTAATTCTTTATAATCTTCTGAAGTAACTAACTCACCAGTTTCTTTGTATCTAAAACCACATTGGTCTTGCAATCCACCAGTTACGTTAACAATGATTGGAGTACCAGCCATTACCGATTCTGCGGTTGTTAACCCAAATCCTTCGTTACCAGCAATATTGATTGTTGTATCTCCAATATTATATAGAAGATTTAACTCCTCAGTTGTTCTTCTCTTATCTGAGAATATTACGTTACAATTAGGTGCCAATGTTTTGTGTACGGCTGTTAAATCGGTTCCATTACTATCCACAGGTTGTGTATGCATTAGTAAAGCAACTTTCTTAGCTTTTTCTTCGCCAATTCGTTCACAAAAATCTTTGAATGCCATTATCACATCAGATGGTTGTTTTCTTCTAATGTTTCTATTTGACCAGAAAAATACAAAATCGTATTCTTTACCACCTAATATTTCAGAACGAAATTCTGATGGTACTTCTGTTGGATAATATTCGGTAGATTTGATACCATGTGGTACATATGATACTTGCCAATCTTTGTGAGGTCTCCACGTTGGTTTATCAGTTCTACTCGTAAGACGAGAAACGATACCATAAGTTTGACGAGATATACACCCAATCCAATCACAACTTTCATAGAAGTTTCGATTATATAATGGGTCTGGTAAATCATCCCATATTGCGTAGAATAAGATTGGAACATTTTGCCTTACCTCATGCTCCATATCATATAACCAAGTCCAATAACGTGGGTCAGTAAAATGTAAAATAGCATCAGGTTGTTCTGAATTGATTAATTGTCTTAATAAACCAGCATCACCATAACCACTCCAAGGTAGTATTTTAACACTAGCATCAACTACACCAGTTTTCTTTTGTATATCTAATGATACATCTAATATCTTTCCCTTTTCAGGATGATTAATAGCTGCTCCTACTTGGAACCAATCATATTTGTCAACAGTACCCATAACCAATGCCTTAGACATGGTAGCGATACCACTTGCCATCCTTAAATCATCGGATAGTAATAGAATCTTCTTCTTTTTACTCATAACTTATTAATATAACCTTTTTTAATTTAAAATTGTGAACCGCTGATTTGTAGTTTTAAGTACTCATTCATTTCATTTCTGAACTCTTCATCGGTCACATACCGTTCTACCGTTCTATTTACTAATTTCTGAAGTGTTACATCTGATTCAAACGATACTTGTTTAAAATTAGAATATACTCCTTTTATAATTTTTACAGTAGTTAATTTTGTTTCTACACTCATAATATATGTATTTGTTTCATATATATAAGTATATAGATATTTTATTTTACGATGGTTTCTTATCACATAATCCACGCTTACCAAACTCACAAAACTTACAATTCTTTTGTCTATCACCTGGCTGTTTTGGATATTCTCTTACGTTGAATTTTCCCTCATCATCAAATACATCATCTACAAAGTTAATAAACTCATTGTAAATTTTGTTTACAGTTGGTTTACCATTTGCTGGAATATGTTTTGACATATATGGAATTGGGAATGGTGCATCTTCATATAACTTTCTTCTCATAATCTGATACTCCACTTTAATCTTATCTAATGGAATATTGAATAATTCAGAATAGTACTTTTTATATAGAACAATTTGAGCGTTTTTAAACTTATCAGCTTTAGCGTATTTGTTCCACCCCATTGTTGATGTTTTTAAATCAATAATAATAATTGAATTATCCGATAAATCTCTCATTACCACATCAATGAAGCCTATAAAACTTACACCCTCTTTTACTTTTGCATTTAGTGGAATTTCAATTCCTACTAATTCGAATCCACTCTTTGTATAGAACTTATCCAGCTTCTTTTTAAACCACTCTAAGATTCTTCTACCATCCCCATAGAACTCTTCTAACTCTAATTGAGTACATATAATTCCTTCGGATAGTTTCTCAGTTTCTTTTGTGTATTCCTTTCTCATCCATTCCAACAACAATTTATCAGTATCTATTTCCATTGCTTGTTTCTTAGAAACACCATACATTACCGAAAGGAAATGTTGGATTGTCTCATGGATAGAAGTACCAAAGATTGTATAAATATTAGCGGATGATTCCCCTAACCTATCGATGTATCTCAACTTATATTGTTGAGGACATGCTGAATATGTTGAATATTGTGAAAAACTTACTCTTGCCATAATTATCTTTGTTTGTTACACAAATATACGAAAAAAAAGTGAAACTACCAAATGTAATTTCACTTTTCTTCAATTTGTTATATTTTATATTTGTTATGATAAATCAACAGTGATTAGATTCATATCACCACCCCATTGTCCATCCGATGTACCTTCCTCAACGTATATGTTGGCAACATTACCAGTAAAAGTAACTTTAGTTGTAAATGGTAATTCAGCAGATAATACAGGCCCCATAGTTGCTTTGGCTGTTTCTAAATCAGATGTTTTCATAATTATAGAAACTAATTCCTTTACTTTATCCGTATTTGACATAATTATATTTTTATTTTCAATTTTTTAATAATCTTAGGGTCAGTACCATAATCCTCAGATATCTGAATGATACGTTCTTTACCACTTTTGGAGTTATATAATATCTTTAAATAACTCTCAGCTTCCAACTTAGAAACTTCATAGTGATTAGCTACCAATTCTACTAACCAACCCTCATACTTATCAGCACCCTTTGGTTTCATATACTTCATAAAGTGTCTACCTTTTGGAAGTAAATCAATTAAACAAAGGTACATTGCTTTTGGTGGTATTTCTTGAATATGTGGTTGTAAGGTTGCTATGGTTTCTACCCACTCATATTTCATAGATAGAAAACGAAGTACCATATAGTTACTCCAAGTTTTCTTATCAGCATCTTCCAACGTATCCCAATATTTGGGATTCTGAACGTTGGTTATTTGTTTAATATGGTCGAATAATCCTGCAGCCATTACTCTTTCTCAGCTTTATTTTTATCCATTTGGATTAATGCTTTCAATTGTTCAGGCATTAACTCTTCACATACTTGTCCACAATTTGCACATAACATAACATCAATGGGAACTACTACATCCTGCGGAGTACCAGTTATTAACTTTGATATCTTACGAAATTTACCAGCAGTTACGAATACATCATCACCACAATGTGCACATACGATTGGTTTTGATTTACCTAAATCAATTTGAGGTTGTCCTGCTGATGTAGTAGGTTGTTCACCTACTTTTGGTTTTTGTGGTTTCCCACCATTCATTCCTATTACTTTTGTACCCATTATATTAGATTTAATATTTGTATTAATGTTGCTGCTGTTGGTATTTCTTTATCAATTGATTGGAAATGTGTTCTCTGCCCTTCTGAAATAGCTATAATTACATTAGCTGTACCATTACTTGCGTATTCATCCACCTTATCATATAACATAGTGTATAAATCAGTAAAATCAGTTACTCTACTATCTATGATAGCTTGCCTCATCTTAGTGTATTTGTTTCTCTTATCATCAGATGATTTTAAGATATCTAATACTTTCATTTTGTAATCATTCTCCAATAAGTTCTGAGTATCTACTTGTAATTTACCTTTATTAGAGTTTAATTGACAGGTATTGATAATCTTACGAATATCAGGATATCCAGCATCTATAATAGGAACTAAATCCTTTGGTTCAAATGTAATATCCTCAGCTCCCAAAATCTTTGAGATTTGAACTGCAACATCTTTCTTAGTTGGTGGTACAATTTGGAATGATTGACATCTACTTTGGATAGGGTCAATTACCTTTTCAACATAATTACAAGTTAAGATAAATCTACAATGTTGTGAAAATGTTTCCATTAAGTTACGAAGAATAGCTTGTGCATTTGGAGACATATAATCAAACTCATCCAAAATGATAATCTTCCACTTTTTGAATCCCATTGAGGATGCAAAGTTCTTTACCTTATTACGAACTGTATCTACGTTGTTCTCATCAGATGCGTTAATTACCATATAATCACAATCAACCGATTTTACGATTAACTTTGCTAATGTAGTTTTACCAGTACCCGCTTTACCATGTAATAGTAAGTGAGGTACATCACCACTTTCTAAGTAACCTTCAACTTTAGCTTTAAGATGTTCGTTACCTACATAATCTACCAATTTTATAGGTCTCCACTTCTCCACCCATAAACTATTATCTACTTGCTCTTCTATATTTTGTTCAAAAAATGCCATTTATTATTTTTTATTTATTATCTACCTACTTCACTTAATCGTTGAGCTTTAAAATCTTCCCAACTCACACCAATACCATCTAAATAGTATAAATGGTCAGGCTTCAATTTACCAGCATCATGTAACTTTGAATATCGTTTGATTGCTTGTCTTTTCCACCAATTATTGATATATGGAATACCATCTTCAAACTTCTTCTTCATTTTCAATTCACTTTCTTCAATCTCTGAACGTAAGAACTCAGGTCCATTCTCATACATCATAGCGAGATATACACCTCTTTTAAAACCATGATGATACTCCGATTGTTTGATACCACATTCTTTGAATATCTGTCCAAGAATCTTTTGTTTGATACCACTTACAGGTCCACTTGCACCCTTACCAGTTCCCATAGATTTACCATTTCTGATTCTTTCGTTAGTAATAGCCTTCTCATACCACTCAGAACGATTCTCCTTAATCCATTGATGCCAAGGTTCATAGAACTCATCATCGGGTTTTAACGATATCTTACCAGCTGATTCACCTAACGTTTTAAAGTGAGGAATCCCATTATATTGTGAATGGATTCCGTAGAGGGAAGTTGTACCAACACCTATCAATGTTTGTCCATACTTTCTTTTCCAAAATTCCCTAACTTCGGGAACAGTTGTCATCATAGCAGTTAATTTACCACCCAAAAAGTTATAACCGAGTGGTTGGGTACAAACAATAGTGGAAGCGATAGTGGTGTAGTTTAACTTACCCTCTTGGAACTTATTCTCTTTTTTCCAACCGATATAATCATCTCTTACCTTCATTGAAGTAACATCGGATGCTAATGATACTAATCCTAATAACTTACCACTTGTCTTATCTTTGATAAAGATTTTCACATTACGACCAGGATTTGCTGTCCAACTCATAGTATGAATCATTCTACGAAGATATGTCCATTTGGTAGATGCGGATGCATCATCTTCAACGATTTCAACATAAGGTTCTAACGCTTCAATTTCTTTAATAGTTAGTTCCTTATTGTTGATATCAGTTGGTCTCCACTGGAAATCGTAAAGTGTAGCCATTTGAGATTTATCTCTAATCATAGAGTCCTCTTGCAACTCAACCCATTTTTTGTATAAGGTTTGTTCTTCTACACTCATTGTCATAAGGTAGTCCATATTTTCGATGAGTTTTCTTTTCTCATCTTCAAATACAAATTCAGGTTTTGCTGGTTCGGTATCCCAAAAGCTCATAGTTAGATTCGTTTTAATAGTTATTACTTAATCTCTACCAAATAGTAATTTGATACATACTCTCCTTCGGTAAATGCAACCTTAGATAATCCCTGCGAAGAAATTTGTAGAGATGAAGTTGATGAACCTTTGTTTGCTAATAAGATAGCTTTTAGATATTTTGCTGAGAATGCGATTGGTTTCACATCTCCTTCACACTTACAATCAACTGAGATAGAAATTCTATTTGAGTTAATTGAAGAATATCCTAAGATGATTTCTCCCTTACCATCTTTACAAGTGAATGTAAATGTATCAGCATCTGCTAATGCTCCCTTAGATTTGATAAATTTGTTTACAAACTCATTATCTAATGTAATATCTACATTGAAAGGAGGAAGTGCCTTTAAATCAGGTACCGCTGGGATAACTGAAGGTGCTGCTAACATATACTGCATTTTAGTTCCTTTATCTGAGAACTTTAATGCACCAGTTACCTCTTCTACTTCAATTGTATTATCCAATACACTTAATAATCCCTTTAACTGGGATGTAGTGTAGATTCCAAATTCTCCAGCAGGGAAATCTGAACCTGTTACTGTTACATCTCCTAAGAGAGTTTTATCATCTGAAATCATTCTAACCGAAAGATTAGAACCTTCAGATTTTACCATTACTGATTCAACCTCTCCACCGAGATTGTATCTATTGATGAAACCATCTAATTTTACTTTTTCCATAATTACGTGTTTAATATTTATTTTTGTTTTACAAATATACAAAATTTATTTGATTCTACCAAATACTTTTTGTTTTATTTTCATTTAATTTAAAATGCAAAGAACTTCTCCGCCGTTTTAGTTGATGATAAAACTGCTCCCCAGTTTAATGCTCCATAGAAATCTTCCAATTTCTTTAAGAGTTCTCTTTCGAAAATCTTATCGTAGTCAATGTAAGTTCTAATTAACTCCATTATTTCTTTAGGGTCATCGTACCCATTGAAACCAACCGCTTGTAAACCAAACGGATTTTGTTTTAGATATACCCACTTAATCTTATCACCATCTTTCAGAGGTGCGAAGGTTTTATCCAACTTCCAATGTTTTAATAGTTGATTGTAAGCGATTGATGCTTTTACGTGTGCTGGACACCCAGATGGGAATTGGAACATTGCCGTTTGTTTTTTCTTCTTAGGCATGTACTTAGATAAATTCTTAACACCACCGGCTTTAGCAATCTTAACTACATCCATATTCACCAAATCTGCTTTGAAATTGTGAATCTTATCAGTAAGTTGTTCTTCTGTATCACCTCTTAGGATTTCAATAATAACCTCACCCATAAACTTTCTAAATGCGGCTGGATATGATGAACGTACTACATCTAATCCCTTTACATCTAACTTATCAACAGCTACACCATTATCCGATATAATCCATTGTGCGTATCTTTTCTTAGCAATCCAAATACCAGCTTTTGAAACGTATTCTTTTTTAATCTCAAATCTATGTTTGGTTCTTTCAACATTGAATACCTTTTCGGATAATATATCGTAGAATTGATTTAAGTAATCTTGCATTTCAGTTGCGATAACATTTACATAACCTGCAATTGTATCCTGCTCCTCATCAGCCCACTTTGGTAAACGATGGTCTAATAGTGGAACAGAACTAAAAAATACAGAATCCGTATCAATGTATATGTTAGAATCCACTTGCCCACTTGCATCAGTTACGATGGTATCTCTATAAATTTTCTTTATCTTCATATTTTTAATTATAATATAATATCATCAGTTTGTAATACTTCACTAGCTTTCACAGTCTGAACTACCCCACTTCGTTTGATACCTATTTCGGAATTAGGCCATCTCTTAACTTTAGTCCCATCTTCTAATTCGAAGATGTAAGGTTGTCCACCTAATTCTCTATTGTATTTGATGTTACACATATCGGCAGTTGATTTAATCACAGTTTGACCTGTTGTTGTTACTGCTGTAGCGTTATCCACATCATAGAATCGGAATGCTGGTAATCCTAATACTCCATATAATGAGTTTAGAAGAATCTTTTGTACTAACTGTCTCTTCTTATAGAATGCGTATTTTTCTTTATCACCACTCTCACCATATTTCTTTTCCAACTTTCTAAACTCTACCCTTTGTGAGAACCACAAATCCAAAATATCAGGAATACAACCTACTTTATCGGTTCTATATAAAACACCATTTGATGCAATTGAATACTTACTACGTTCTAAGAATAATTTTAAATTCTCTTGCTTAATAGTATCTCCATTGATTTTCCAAAGTTCTCTCTTATCTTTTACGAAATCCTGTGCATCCCAATCTTCAATCTTACCCATCTTAGTTTCAGGTGAAATATTGATAGTCATAATAATAGAGGGATATAGAGATGTTAAATCTAAATCATATATCCAATCATATTTACCAACGATTGGTGCTTTTACATAAGCTCCAATAAACTTCTCTTGCTTATTTTCTTTAAGAGCTTCCATTCGTTCTCTTCTATCAGAAGGTTTGTTAGGTGCTACAATACTCTTTCTCTTTAAGTAACAAAGTAGTGCACCCTCAAGGTATTTTGATGAATATACAAAATCTTCATACGGAACGTGTCCAGCGTGACAGATACCTCTAGCAGTTTCAATAAATTGTAACTTTGCTTCAAAATCAACTACCAATTCAACATCCACTAAGTTATACTCAATGAATTTTTCAATATCATCTTTAAAAAGTAAATCTAAGTTTCCCTCATATTCAATCTTACCCCTACCTAATTCTTTCTGAGCGATACTATCCAATCGGTATGAATCTAATTCAGAATATGTAAAGTTTTTGTAAAGAGCCATATAATCTAAGTAAGATACACCAGCCATAAAGAATCTTTTACGATAAGGTGACCAAAAACATTCCCCAATAGGTGATAATCTATTAGCGTATTGTTTACCTAATAATCGTTTAATGCGATTGTATAACATAGGTGTATCAAAGTAATCAATGTTCCATCCAGTTACAATGGTTGGGTTAATCATCTCATATAACTCCAAATACTTCATCAACATATCCTCTTCAGTTCTGAAAGGAAGTACTATTGCTTTATCAGTTGTTTTTTCCAACATCTCACCGGCTTTATCCATTACCAATACCCAAGCTTGCTTAGTTGCAGAATCATGTAAAGCGATTGATGTTAATTCATTGGTAGCTTCTTCAGGATCGGGTAAACCACTTTCCATTTCACACTCAATATCATATGTAAGGATAACATGCCCCTCTGATGGTAAATCGGAATCAGTATATGTATCAACTAAAACTCTCGTAGTTTCAGGTACATCGGATTCTAATAAATTTAAATCATCTTTACTATATTTGTAAATTTTGGTACATCTTTCACCATACAATGAAATACATTCTCCATTTGCTGCTTTTTCATAAGCATAACGGGTGTATGGGAATGTACGATATCCTTGCTTATCATCCCACAAATGGATGAGGTTCCTTTCTCTTTGGTAGTAAACGTTTTGGTACATTAAGTGTTTTTTATTTGTTTCAAATATACAAAATATATTTGGTTAATCAAAGGATTTTATGAATTAAGTTTTCTATGGAGTTCTTCTATCATAATACCCTCATTATTTGAAAGTTCTTTTGCTCTCTGAATTGCCTTTGTATCCAATTCATTACGATACTCAGTATCATCTAGTATCCTATCTAATATTTTGAAGAAATCTACTTTCTTATTCCAAAATAAACCATTTGGGTCTATTTCTCTATAACAATCAGATTCTTGCCAAACCATTGGAGTTCCGTTCATCATACAATCAGTACCACTTACAGACCAACCATAATTTGATTGTCTCATTTGAATACCAATCATACAATCTTGCAGTCTTTGGTAATATTCATACTTTGGTGATTTGGAGTTATCAATCCAACTTTCAGGTGATTGTCCATTTAACTGGGGAATCCATACTGTGAAATCTTGTCTTTGTTTACGATATTCTCTCATTAGTTCTAAGAACTTAGGATATCCTTTATATGCTGCTGCTCTATGATTGAAAACTATTATATTTCGTTTAGCTTTCGATGGGTTATCTATAATTTTAGATTCACTAACACCCAAATTCCAAACTTTAAGAATATTATCTAATTTTTTAACAAACGTATCATTAAACAACTCATTAGCTTCATTAAGAACTCTATTCTTTTGGTCTTGTGTGTTTAGGTAACAAGTATCCATTTGAGAAATACCCAATAGTTCTATTGGTAGCCACATCCACTTTGCTTTACCAGCTCTACGGTCTATTCCATTACAAGATTTCATTTCCCACCAATGACAGTAACCAATTACTTTAGTATTAATTGAATTCTTATACCTACCAGTCTGAACCCAATCAGGTAAATGTGAATAAATTACGTCATAATCAACATCCCTCATTATCTTAATTAAATCCAATGGAGGAAATGCTCTCTGATTCATCATATCACCACTAAATGGCGCTATATGTTGTTTTACATTTTCTAAATTTAGTTTTATAACAGGTTTTGGAAGAATAACGTTCCAAAAATAATCACCAACCTTATCTAATGCAATGATGTGGTTGTATAATACATCCACAAAACTATCCTTCTCAATGTTAGAAGCATTGGTGATATTAGGTATCACCAACACTTTTCTAGCATTTTTATAATCTATTTTTACTTCCCAAAAACTCATATTATATTAATATTTCTTTTTGTTTAAGTTCATTATACTTTTTAATACGAGCCTCTCTTACCATTTTCTCATTATCCATAATTGGTAAATACTCACTTAATCGTAGAACACCCATTCTCAAATTATGATATTTACTCATAGCTCTACAATTTTTATTAAAATCAAAATTATCACCAATTCCCTCATCAATGAAAGCTTGATTTCTTTCTTCAGAAGTCATTCGTATTAATTCCATATCAGAAATTATATGACCTCCAACAGGTTTTGTAATAAGTTGAGTCCCATCTACATCTAATTTATTGTAATCAATATGAGAATCATAAATAACATCGGTTGAGAATAATCTAGGAACTGATGGTGATTTTATTACTATACCAACTTCATCACCCCTATTTAGGAATTCATCCAAAAGTATTCCCCAAGCACCTTTATATGAGTCAGGAGTACTTTTACGCCAAAATCCTAAAAACTTTGTAAGATTTCCATTATTTGCATTTTCACCCTTAGATGCGAAGAACTGATTCCATTCATCCATAAATAAAGCTTTATCAGCTATTAATTTATTTGAGTCATCTAAATAACTTCTCATTTTCAAAAAGTGTTGAGCTATTTGTTTAGTAATTGGAATTGGAAATTCCGATTTACTAAGAACCGAATCTAACCAATTTAAATCATCCATAGTTTTATCTTTGATTTCTTCGGTAATGTTACTTTTATTAATATCGAAAAGATTAACCAATGCTTTATCTGAGTGGGGTATGTACCCACCTTTTATATTCATCTGAATAACAGTATGAGTTACCATCATTGATTCCAACTTTACCAATTGACTATCAGTCATTGTTTCAAACAAACTATGTAAATGTTTACCAGCGGGACTAAACTTAGTTACCTTAACTGAAGAAAACTCTTTTACCCAATATTGGAGTGGGTGAGGTTCTGCATGAAACATTTGTGCAGTAGTTTTGGATGAGGAATCATTTATTTCCGAAAAATACTCTTCCGTTTGTGATTGTGAAAACATTGGTAGAAATGAAAATTTAAATTTATTCTTCCAAAATCTGTTTTTTATTGTATCTTCAACAACGCTGGTAGCTCCTAATGAATTACATTTTTCAACTATATCTGATAAATACATATCATTCACTTTAATACCTCTAACCATTTTTTGTAAAACATCATCATATACTTCAGGTAAATCGTGGTGATAAAACCAAAGGGGATGTTTACTTTTTAGGTTAACTATACCCAATGGAAATCCTATCAATCCCCATAATCTATGCTCCACATTAATAGGAGTTATACACAACTTACCATCAATTTTTATTAGATTAAAAGTTCCAAAGTTAATCCATGCTGATGGTGTATCAATACCAAAATCACCTACTATATTTTTATATCCCCATTGATTACCAGCGTGTTTACTGGATGTTCTAATATTATCGGTAGAAACCATTTTAGGGTCTTGTCCAGTTGTTGGGTCTGATACTAATTCTCCTTTAAGATACTTATCATACAAAAATTTAGGTGATAAACTCCCATCGGCAGATTTCCATCCATCATCTAATGTTAGAGCCTTTAATTCAGTTGAAGTAAACATTGTACTAAGTGCATCACCCATTACAAATTGAGATTCCAATGTATCTCTTTCATCTAAGAATTTTTGATACTTTTCGTTTGTTAACCATGTTGGTGGAGTCATCTCCATTAGGCGGGTTAACTCAGCCGTTCTTTGTTTTTTTGTCATTTTATTTTATTTAAATTGTTTAGATGAACTTTTCAGTATGAATGGTGTCATCTACAAACCATTTTTTATTTGTTTACAAATATAAGAATAATATTTGATATAACCAAACTTTTTCTTATTTATTTTACGAAATCCCACTCAGTTACTTTCCACATCTCCCAACCATCTACATAACCAAATTCTACTTTAACTTCAATGAGTTTGTTTTTAACTCTTTTTGCTTTACCATTTAAGGTTGGTAACCCATACCCATATCCATTGTAACTTCGTTGTACATAGTTTTCAAAGCTGTAAGGAATACCATCTATTTGAACAAATCCATAAGTATCAAGGTTTCGTTCCATTTGTAGTTGAATAGTTCCAGTCTTTTTTAACCCAGCCTCAATAGTGTTTGTTTTGGTTATATTAACTAATTGTTCTGAAGTAACTAATCTATCCTCATAGATACTATAATCAGAATCCAACTCACAAACACGTTCTGCTACTACCATTAGTTCAGTTTCACCAAAGTACCACTTTAGATAATTAACATCAGTATTTTCTCTGATATCATCACCTCTATACTTACCATATGTAAATTGGTGTAATTCGAATTCCTCTTTTATAGGAGTTCTTTTTTCAAAACTTCTACCACTTCTACCACGTAACTCCTCATTAATACCTAATTCAGTACATCCCTTTTCTTTTGCTTTAGCAATAGCTTTTTCCTCTACTAAAGAGAGATTCTGAATGTATGTGAAACGTGTAACGTTATAAGAGTACTGTCCTTCCGAACCAGAATATTCCGTTTCATTTTGAACATCCCATAATGTAAAGTACTTTGTTGAAAATCCTATTTGTAACATATTGTTTAATTTAAGTGGGTTAACGTAGTGGTGGAACAACCACTTCAACTACACATCTAATATACGAAATCTAGTTGACATACACAAGCTTTTTCTTACTTTTTTACCAAAAGTTTATTTCGTTTGATTCTTCAGGTGCATATGTTGTGTGATGTACTACATCAGTATTGTAATCATTCAAATCTTTTGGATAAGGTCTGATTTCATGCTTTAAACGTTTCATCAAATCTTTCTTTTCTTTTTTATTGGTAGCAAGTATCTGAATGTATCTATGTTTAGGTGGTTCTTCTCTTCTCCAAAATTCTTTGTAACCATCTTTACCAATTTCTTTTCTAAGATGTTCTAAGTTACCACTTCCCCAATTATTATAAACTGTCCTACTATGAATCCAATCAAATGGATTATCACTTAATGATATTCCCCAATTTGGCATCAGAGCTATATCAGTATTTAAACCTTGATAAATCCAATTGGTTGCTTTGTAGATTCCACCAACATGCCCTTGTCCGTTATTAGCGTATGAAAGTAACACTTTAATGTTTTTATCATTATCCTTTATCCATTGGAAAGTTTTACCTAATGCACAACTCTCTATATTTGAACCAAACCCATCATCTACATACAATCTAGTGAGTTCTAAGATGTTATCTTTTGTTAAACCATCACATACCGATGTAGGTGCTTTTGCTCCAACAGGGAACCCATAAACTGCTACACCAACTAATTGTTGGTCATTTCCAAATACATCCTTCTCTTCCATTGTATGGTATATACCCAATGAATACCTACATGCAGTCCAAGCGTGAGTATAGTGCTT
>Ga0222717_10000880_pt1 | contig 25245 bp, 17 predicted proteins | sample C33_18DmetaG_FD_165053 | JGI IMG/M metagenome (GOLD analysis project Ga0222717, IMG submission 165053) | Estuarine water microbial communities from San Francisco Bay, California, United States - C33_18D | ecosystem: Environmental > Aquatic > Marine > Unclassified | place: USA: California... | reverse complement strand
GCGATGTAGACTCTTTGCAAGATTGCTTTGATGATGCTACTTCAAGTAGTTTTGATACGAACTATAACCCTAATTCAGACGGTACAGATAATAATCTTTTGAATTTTAGAAACTATGGAGGTGAACAGTATTGGGATTATGCGGCTGGTACTCAATCAACACTTACTAATATATGCTCTTTATCATTAACTGAAATAATATATCAACAACATCCCACTGTTCAAGCTTTTGATTTTAATGATCCTATATATTCTGATACATCAGGAACACTTGCACCTGCAGGATGGTGGAAAGTTAGTATACTTTATAGGTACTGGACTGGATCAGCTTGGGCAGGATCAACATTATCGTGTTAAAATAAATAAATAAATAAATAAATAAATAAACCAAAATTAAAAACAAAAATTATGACAACTTACAATTGGAATTGCAAAACAGTAGATTGCTACCCAGAACAAGACAACGAAGCGGATGTAGTGTACAATGTGCACTGGATCGTAACAGGTACCTCAGAGGACTCTGAAGACCCTGAAGGGAAAAGCTACTCAGCTACAAACATTGGAACACAGACTCTAGACACAAGTCAGATAACAGATTTTATACCGTTTGATCAATTAACAAACGATGAAGTAGTTGCTTGGACTAAAGGAGCAATGGGTGATGAACAAGTTGCTAGCATTGAAGCAAGCATACAAAGTCAGATAGATAGTTTGATTACGCCTACGAGCGTTACATTGACTATTGGAGAGCCTGTGCCGCCAACTCCTGAAGTAGAAAATGAGGAGTAATGTTTAGTTTATTAAAAATAAATAATATTTTGTATATTTGATAAAAAATATAATCTAATGAATAAATTAACTGAAGAACAATTCAAAAAACTAAAAGAAATTTTAGGATCAATTCAAAAAGGACAGTCACAAATTGGAGCTGTAGAATCACAAAAACACGAGTTATTACACCAGGTATCTGAATTACAAAAGCAGTTGTCTGATTTTCAAAATGAATTAGAAAAAGAGTATGGCTCAGTAACTATTGATATTTCCGATGGCTCTTTTAAGCCAATTGAAGAAAGTGAAAGTTTAGATAAAGAATAAATAAAAATTCTTTAATGGATATAAGAAAAATTTCTATAGGTCCTGACTATAAATCTAGTGCCATGCATTATATTATTGGTCAGGACATATTAAAAGGTAGTTACAATATACATCACATAAGACATGAGGAGTCTAGCGATTCTTTTAAGATATGGATTAAGTCTACGCATAGCCAAGAGATTGTGTTGTGGAAGCGATTTGTAAATATGTCTGTATCTATTGAATATAACATTAACTTCTAATGAAGTCTCCTTATTTATTTATTACTAAGCCTTTAAGTAATAAAAGATACAATAACACTAAAAATATAGGTGGTATTGATTTTATAACAAGCACGTCTGAGGAAAACCATAAAGCATCAAATAGAATTGCTGAAGTTGTAGCAACTCCTATTGTTTATGATGGTCCTATAAAACCAGGATATAAACTATTAGTACATCATAACGTTTTTAAATTTTACAACGATATGCAGGGTAGGCGTAAGAGTGGTAGAAGTTTTTTTATGGATGATTTATTTTTTGTTGAGCCTGACCAATTTTATATGTATCATGATGGTAATAAATGGAATGCTAGTGGAAGATATTGTTTTACAAGCCCTGTTCCTACAGAAGAATATTACTTGTATAAAAATACAAATGAAGAACCTTTAGTTGGAGAAATAAAATACAGTAATGATTACTTACGTTCTCAAGATATAAATCCTGGAGATAAGATTTGCTTTAAACCTGAAAGTGAATATGAGTTTGAGGTAGATGGAGAAAAACTTTATAGAATGTTTGATCATCAAATAACAATTAAATTATGAAAGATAAGCCTAAAAGAAAAAAAAGACCAAGAATAAAATATAATCCAAATGGCACTAGACCCACAAACTTTAAAGAAGAATATTATTCAGGCAGGGATGAGAGCCGTAGAGCAACTAATTAAAGTTGCTAAGGAAGATATAATTAAGCCAGACCCTGAAGACGAGCTAGCTGCTGATAGATTAAAAAATGCTGCAGCGACAAAAAAGCTAGCCATCTTCGACGCGTTTGACATATTGACTAGGTTAGAGAATGAAAAAAATTTAATGGAAATCGAAGAACGAGGTCCAAGTAAACTAGATACTAAACAAGGATTTGCAGAAAGAAGGTCTTCATAACTTACATACAGTTTTAAACGACTATATACCTAAAGGTGTTCTTAAAAAAAAGAACAGAAATAGGTCGTGGCAATATGGTTATAATGAACAGTATGATGTTGTTGTGATATCTAAAACAGGACAAGTAGGTGATGTTTACGATATAAATGGATTGAGAATAGGTTTACCTGTATCTCCTGAGTCTCTTCAAAGAGACAAAAACAAATGGCATCGTAAAGATTCTCCTAAAGAGTTATTAAAAATACAATCTATATTTCAATGGAATGAGCAACCAAATACTTTCAAGGCTAGATGGGTTGATTATATTGAAGATGAGTTTGATAAAAGAGAACAAGGTAGTTGGTTTGTAAACAACAACAACCCCACATATATAACTGGCTCTCATTATATGTACCTTCAATGGACAAAGATTGATGTTGGGTATCCAGACTTTAGAGAAGCTAACAGGATTTTTTATATTTTTTGGGAGGCTTGTAAAGCAGACTCTAGATGTTTTGGAATGATATACCTAAAGATTAGGCGTTCAGGTTTTTCATATATGGCTTCTGAAGAGTGTGCAAATGTGGCAACAATATCTAAAAATTCTCGTATAGGTATTTTATCTAAGTCAGGTTCTGATGCAAAAAAAATGTTTACAGATAAGGTTGTTCCTATTGTAAGAAATTACCCTTTCTTTTTTAAACCTGTTCAAGATGGTATGGATAAACCTAAAACAGAATTAGCGTTTAGAATTCCTGCGTCTAAGATTACTAAAAAAAATATGCACAATGTAGATAATGAAGAGATGGAGGGTTTGGATACTACTATTGACTGGAAAAATACTGACGACAACTCTTATGATGGTGAAAAGTTACTTTTACTAGCGCATGATGAAAGTGGTAAATGGCTTAAACCAAACAATATATTAAATAATTATCGTGTTACCAAAACTTGTTTGCGATTGGGTAGAAGAATTATTGGTAAATGTATGATGGGTTCAACATCAAATGCATTAAATAAAGGAGGTGAAGAGTTTAAAAAACTTTATTATGATTCTAATCCTGTAAACAAAAGTGCTAATGGTCAAACTAAAAGTGGGTTATATTCACTTTTCATCCCAATGGAATGGAACTTTGAAGGTTATATTGATGAGTATGGTATGCCTATGGATGATGTTATTGATTACTGGAACAATGAAGTTCAAAGTTTAAAGAATGATGCTGATGCATTAAATGAATTTTATAGACAGTTTCCAAGAACAGAGTCTCATGCGTTTAGAGATGAAAGTAAGCAGTCTTTGTTTAACCTTACACGCATATATCAGCAAATTGATTATAATGATTCTTTAATAAAAGAACATCATGTTACTAAAGGGTCTTTTTCTTGGAAGAATGGAATAAAAGATACAGAGGTAATATGGACTCCAAACACAAGGGGTAGATTTTTAGTCAGTTGGATTCCAAAAAAAAATATGCAGAACAGGTATAGGAAAAATCATCGAGGAGATTTTTTTCCTGCAAACGAACATCTTGGTGCTTTTGGTTGTGATAGCTATGATATATCTGGAACAGTTGGAGGTGGAGCATCTAATGGTGCTTTGCATGGAATCACAAAGTTTAATATGGATGATGCTCCTAGCAATCAGTTTTTTTTAGAGTACGTAGCCAGACCTCAAACTGCAGAAATATTTTTTGAAGAAGTATTGATGGCTTGTGTATTTTATGGTATGCCTATATTAGTAGAAAATAATAAACCTCGTTTACTATATCATTTTAAAAATAGAGGCTATAGAGGATTTAGTATTAATCGACCAGACAAACTTAAACACAAACTCTCTAAGACAGAGAAAGAACTTGGAGGTATACCTAACTCTAGTGAGGCGGTAAAACAGGCTCACGCAGCCGCTATTGAGTCTCATATTGAATCTCATGTAGGTTTAATTGCAGAGGATGAAATGGGATATATGCCTTTTAGTAGAACCTTGGAGGATTGGGCAAAGTTTGATATAAGCAACAGAACTAAGTTTGATGCCTCTATTAGTTCAGGTTTAGCAATAATGGCTTGTCAAAGACACCTTTATCAGCCAGTTAAAAAACAATCAAATATTATTGTTAACTTTGCTAGATACAACAATAAAGGAAGTCGTAGTGAAATAATTAGATAAATGAAAGACGTAAAAATAAATATTTCTTCTGTTGGGTTTCCAAGTCAGTTTGTTTCTGATAGCGAAAAAGCATCAGATGAATTTGGCTTGCAAATAGGTCAAGCTATTCAATATGAGTGGTTTAAGAAAGACGGAAATCAATGTAGATACTACAATCAATGGAGAGATTTCTACAGACTACGCCTTTATGCTAGAGGTGAGCAATCAGTTGCTAAATATAAAAACGAACTTGCGGTTGATGGAGATTTAAGTTACTTAAACTTAGATTGGACGCCTGTTCCAATTATACCAAAGTTTGTAGATGTTGTTGTTAATGGTATGAACGATAGACTATTTGATGTTAAGGTGTATGCGGAAGATGCTATGTCTCAATCTAAAAGAAGTAAGTATCAAGATATAATACAAGGTCAAGCAGCGGCAAAAGATATTTTAGAAATTGTTCAAAAAGAAACAGGAGCTGACCCTTTCATAATGAACCCTGATGACCTTCCTCAAACTGATGAGGAATTAAATCTTTATATGCAACTTAAATATAAGCCAGCTATAGAGATTGCAGAGGAAGAAGCCATAAACACAATTTTTGCAGAGAATCATTATAACGATGTTAGAAAAAGAGTTGACTACGATTTAACAGTTTTAGGTATTGGTTGCACAAAGCATGAGTTTTTACCAGGAGCAGGAGTTGAACTTAAATATGTAGACCCTGCAAATATTGTTTATAGTTACACAGAAGACCCTCACTTTAAAGATTGTTTTTATTGGGGAGAAATTAAAACTCTTCCAATTACTGAGTTGATGAAGATTGACCAATCTTTAACTACAAGCGACTTAGAGGAAATATCAAAGTACTCTCAGAGTTGGTATGATTATTATAACGTAGCTCAGTTTTATGAGAATGATATCTTTTACAGAGATACTGTTACTTTAATGTATTTTAATTATAAGACCACTAAGAAGGTAGTTTATAAGAAAAAGATATTAGAAAATGGTGGTACAAAAATTATAGAAAAAGATGACCAATTCAATCCTCCTTTAGAAATGATGGAAGAAGGAAGGTTTGAGAAAATAGAAAAAACTATAGATGTTTGGTATGATGGTATTATGGTTATGGGTACTAATATATTACTCAAGTGGGAGCTTGCTGAAAATATGGTTAGACCTAAATCATCTCAACAACACGCACTACCAAACTATGTAGCAGTAGCACCAAGAATGTATAAAGGGGTTATTGAATCATTAACTAGAAGAATGATTCCTTTTGCTGACTTAATACAAATTACACATTTAAAACTACAACAAGTTATTTCAAGGGTTGTACCTGATGGTGTATATATTGATGCCGATGGATTAAATGAAGTAGACTTAGGAACAGGTAATGCTTATAATCCTGAAGATGCCTTAAGATTGTATTTCCAAACAGGTTCTGTTATTGGTAGAAGTTACACTCAGGATGGAGACTATAATCAAGGTAAGATTCCAATAAAAGAATTACAATCAAGTTCTGGCGCAAGTAAAACACAAATGCTTATTGCTAATTATAATCATTATTTAGGAATGATTAGACAGGTAACAGGATTAAATGAAGCAAGAGATGCATCATCTCCTGACCCTAACTCTTTAGTAGGATTGCAAAAACTAGCAGCATTAAATTCAAATGTAGCTACTAGACACATACTAGATGGTTCACTTTATATTTATAGAACACTAGCAGAAGCTATAACTTACAGGGTAGCAGATATACTTCAGTATGCAGATTTTAAAGATGACTTTATAAATTCAATTGGTAAATACAATATTAGTATTCTTGAAGATATTAAAGATTTGTACATTTATGACTTTGGTATATTTATTGAAATTGCTCCAGACGAAGAGCAAAAAGCTCAGTTAGAAGCTAATATACAAATGGCTTTGTCTAAGGGAGATATAAACTTAGAGGATGCTATTGATATACGAGAAATAAAAAACATTAAACTTGCTAACCAATTACTAAAAGTAAAACGTAAAGCATTACAGGAGCAGCAGCAACAACAAGCTATGCAGCAACAAGCTATGCAAGCTCAACAAGCATTGAAATCTCAGCAAATGAAACAGGAGATGGAAATGCAAAAACAACAAGCAGAAATGCAGGGTAAGATGCAGTTGAAACAAGCTGAGATAGCTTTTGAAATTGAGAAACAAAATAACGAGGCTATGCTTAAAAGTAAGTTAATGAAAGAAGAGTTTGATTATAACTTACAATTACGAGACATGGAGTCTAATTCTTTATCTCAAAGAGAAACACAAAGAGAAAATGCAAAATCAGCTAGAATATCTCAAGCAAATCAAGAACAGTCAAGATTAATCAATCAAAGAAAAAACAATTTACCTCCTCAAAGATTTGAGTCTAATGAGGATAGTTTAGATGGATTTGACTTAGCTGAATTCAACCCTAGATAGGTTCAAAAATGGTATTGAAATTTTACTATCTTTGTAATAATCAAATTTAATCATATGGAAATCAAAGTAAAAGAAGTAACATTAGGTGAAGAAAAATCAGTTCAACAAGTAGAACAAGAGCTTTTAGATAAGCACGAAGAAAAACTTAATGACGACCAGCCAAAAGCTGAAGAGCCAAAAGCTGAAAAACCAAAAGCTGAAGAACCAAAAGCTATTGAGTTAAATGATGAAAACGTTCTTTCATATATTGGTAAAAGATATAATAAAGAAATTAGTTCATTTGATGAATTAATGAGTGAGCGAGAAACACAGGAAGAATTACCTGCTGATGTCGCTGCTTACTTTAAATATAAAAAAGATACAGGTAGAGGAATTGAAGATTTTGTACAGTTACAAAAAGACTACGATGAATCTAATCCTGATTCTTTACTTAGGGATTATTTACGTGCTACTGAAGATGGTCTTGATGAAGAGGATATTGAAACCTTAATGGAAGATTATTCTTTTGATGAAGAATTAGATGAAGAGGCAAATGTAAAAAAAATTAAGTTAAAGAAGAAAAAAGCTATTGCTAAGGCAAAAGATTACTTCAAAGGAATGCAAGAGAAATACAAGCAACCACTTGAGTCAAGGGGAACGCAAGATTCAAATGTATCCAACGAAGAAATGGAAGGTTATAAGCAATACATCGCAGAAGCAAAGTCTTATGAAGAAAAGACTGCTAGACAGAAAGAGTTGTATGACTCTAAGACGTTAGAGGTATTTACACCTGAATTCAAAGGTTTTGAATTTAATGTAGGTGAAGAAACAATAACGTTTTCTCCAGGCAGTTTAGAAGATTTAAAGAAGAGCGCATTAAATCCAGGTAGTTGGGCATCCAAGTATTTAGATGATGATGGTCTTTTAGAAGACTCTAAAGGTTTTCATAGGAGTGTAGCGATTGCACAGAATCCTGAAAAGTTTGCTAAGTTCTTTTATGAGCAAGGTAAAGCTAATGCCACTGAAGATGTGATGCGTAAGACAAAAAATATTAATATGTCAGAGCGAAGAACACCTGAAGTGACTACTAAGGGAGGAACACAATTCAAGGCTATAAGCAGCAATAGCAGCAAAGGTCTTAAAATAAGAAGTATTAAAAAAAATAATTAATTTAAAAAATAAAAATTATGGCAGGTTCAGTCCAAACAACGCCAGGTTTTGATTTGCAACCAAGTTCGCATCAAACACCTTTGGCATCAAATTACATTACTGATTTCAACTTTTTGAATCAGTACTTACCAGACACTTACGAAAAAGAATTCGAGCGTTATGGTAACAGAACAATCTCCTCATTTATTAGAATGGTAGGAGCAGAAATGCCTTCTAACTCAGACCTTATTAAATGGGCAGAGCAAGGAAGATTACACACTAAATATGTTGATTGTGGTACTGCAGCAGTAGTAGCAGGTGGAGAAGCAATATTTCAAGTAAATGACGCTCTTACTCCAGCAGGTTCAACTGTACAACCAGGTTCTGGTGCAACAGTTCAAATTGCAATTAGAGTTGGTCAAACACTTGTTGTTGTAAACAACGATGGGTCAGGAGAGTTTAAAGCTATTGTTATAGCGGTAGACCTTGCAAATAGCCAATTTACTGTTGCGTTTTATGATGCTGCAGGATATACAGGTGGTACAGGATTAGGAAATGCTGATGCAAGTATTTTCATTTATGGTTCTGAATTTAAGAAAGGAACAAACGGAATGCAAGGTTCACTAGAATCTGATGATTTCATTTTTGAAAACACTCCAATTATCATCAAAGATAAGTATGCAGTATCAGGTTCTGATATGGCTCAAATCGGATGGATTGAGGTTACTACTGAAAACGGAGCTTCAGGTTACTTATGGTACTTAAAGTCTGAGCATGAAACTCGTTTACGTTACGATGATTATTTAGAGACTGCAATGATTGAAGCAGTACCTGCAGAAGCTGGTTCTGGTGTGAAAGCACAAACTACTTCTGACCAAGTAGGTGATAAAGGTTCTGAAGGTGTATTCTACGTAGTACAACAAAGAGGAAATGTTTGGGCAGGAGGAAATCCTAATGCTTTAGCTGACTTTGATGCAATGATTTCACGATTAGACAAGCAAGGTGCTATTGAAGAAAATGTAATTTTCTTAAACAGAGACTTTGGATTTGACATCGATGATATGTTAGCAGCTCAAAACTCTTACGGAGCAGGTGGAACATCTTATGGTCTTTTTGACAATGACAAAGACATGGCATTGAACTTAGGATTTACAGGATTCCGTAGAGGATATGATTTTTACAAGACTGACTGGAAGTACTTAAACGACCCAACTATGAGAGGTGGTGTTGATGGTACAGGAAGCATTAACGGACTGTTAGTACCTGCAGGTTCTACGACTGTTTATGACCAAGTTCTTGGTAAAAATGCTAAGAGACCATTCTTACACGTAAGATATAGAGCTTCTGAAACTGAAGACAGACGTTACAAAACTTGGATAACTGGTTCAGCTGGTGGAGCAAGAACATCTGACTTAGATGCAATGGAAGTAAACTTCTTGAGTGAAAGAGCAATTTGTACTTTAGGTGCAAACAACTTCTTTATCTTTCAAGACTAAGAATACTAACCAAAGAAAAGGGGGTCTCTTCAAAGAGACTCCTTTTTTATAAATTAAATTAAATTAAATTATATCAAATGAAAACTACAATACAAAGAGTAGACAAAGTCTACAAACTAACAAGGAATGCAGCACCTTTATCCTTCATGCTTGCAACAAGACACACAAGAAGATTTCCATTACTTTGGGTAGACCCAGAGACAGGTATAAACAGAGAGTTACGTTACGCTAGAAACCAAGCTACACCTTTTGTAGATGAACAGGATGGTAACGCAATTATAGAGCCTGTTGTTTTTGAAGATGGTTTTTTAAGAGTTTCTAAAAACAATCAAGTATTACAAAAATTTTTAGATGTACACCCACATAATGGTGTTAAATTTAAAGAGTTAGATAAATCTAAAGATGCTCAAGAAATTGTTGAAAATATAAATGTAGAACTTGATGCAATGATAGAAGCTCGTTCTTTATCTATACAGCAACTAGAGACTCTAACAAGAGTGTTGTTTTCAAAAGACCCTTCTAGAATTAGTACAGACGAAATGAAAAGAGATATTTTAGTTTATGCTAAAAGAGAACCAAGAGAGTTTATGTCTTTAGTTAATGATCCTGTATTAAAACTACAAGCAACTGTACATAAATTATTTGAGGAAGGTTTTATAAAATATAGAAATAAAAACAAAGAGGTTTGGTTTAATACTAAAACTAATAAAACAAGAATGTGTACAATCCCTTACGGAGAAGACCCAATCTATATAGTGTCCTCTTACTTTCAAACTGATGATGGGGTGGAGTCACTAAAAATATTAGAACAATTGCTAAATTAATAGCTGTAATTAAAAATAGGGGTCTAAAAATAGACCTCTTTTTTTTTAACTATCTTTGTGTAAATAATAGTTAGGATGATAAACGATATTAGAAATACAGTTTTAGCCGTATTAAATAAAAACAACTATGGCTACATCTCTCCACAAGATTTCAATCTATATGCACAGCAAGCTCAAATGGATTTGTTTGAGGATTATTTCTATGCATACAATTACCAAGTAAACAAAGAAAACCAAAGAACATCTGGTACAGGATACGCAGATATAAAAAAAGGATATGCAGAAGTTATTGATTTTTTTTCTGTAACTTTTAATTTATCTCAAGTTGGAGCAAATTTAGATAAGTTTTTCCTGCCATCAATTTCTACAACAGGAAGTGATTACTATTTAATTAATAAAATATTTATAGGTAGTACAGAATTAGAAAGAATAGAACAAAGTAAAATACTACTACTTAACTCTTCTCCTTTAACTGCACCATCTACAATGTTTCCTGCATACACAACAGAGGCTTCTACCGCTACAATATATCCAGAACCTTTAGTAACAACCAATGTTGCTTGCCAATACATACGTTATCCAAAACCTCCAAAGTGGACTTATGTAGATTTAGGTTCGGGAAGTGAGCCTGTGTTTGACCAAACTCAACCTGACTATCAGGATTTTGAGTTGTTTCCAGACGATGCAACGGATTTAACAATGAAGATATTACAATACGCAGGAGTGTCAATTAGAGAGGCATCAGTTGTTCAATATGCAGGAGCTGCAGAGGCTTCTGAAACTAATAGTGAAAAATAATTATGGCATACATTAGTCAATACGAATATTATCAAAATGAAGGAAACTCTCCTGAAGATGTTAATTGGGGTTCTTATCAATATATATCACTAAAAGATATAGTTGTAAACTACCAACTAATGTATTCAGGAAATCACTCCTTAGTAAATAATGAAGAGAGATATAAGATATTGTTTCATGCTAAAAGGGCAATACAAGAATTAAACTATGATGCTTTTAAAGAAATAAAAGTTTTACAACTAGATGTTTCAGAGTCACTTAGGTTTATATTACCCTCTGATTATGTAAATTGGGTTAGAATATCTTACTACCAAGATGGTGTTATTAGACCTATGGTAGAAAACATTCAAGTAAATTCAGCTAACTCATATCTTCAGGATAACAACTATAAAATATTATTTGATGAATATGGTAATATTTTAAAACCTGAACAATCTCCATTAGACCTTGCTCGTATTCAGGGTCAAAAACCAAGCATTTATTTAAATAGTTTAAGTCCGTATAATGGATTATTAGGATATGAATACGAGGGATGTTGGTACTTTGACTTTGCTGTTGGTGCTAGATTTGGTTTGAATACAGAAACAGCTAACTCAAATCCTACATTTAGGATTGATAAAAAAGCAGGGGTGATAAACTTTAATTCCGCTATGGCAGGTAATAGTTGTATACTAGAATACGTATCTGACGGAATGGAAAATGGAGACGATACACAGGTTACTGTAAATAAACTATTTGAAGATTATGTTTATGCCTATATTAGTTATCAAATATTAAATGGTAAATTAGGAGTCCAAGAATATGTTGTTAATAGAGCTAAGAAAGCTAAAACAGCACTTTTACGAAACGCAAAAATAAGATTGAGCAATATACATCCAGGAAGATTATTAATGAATCTGAGAGGGAAAGACAAGTGGATAAAATAATATGGCTACAGTTCAAAGAAATTTTATAGCAGGTAAAATGAATAAGTCTCTTGATGAACGATTAGTTCCTCAAGGACAATATATTGATGCAGTAAATGTTAGACTAGGGTCATCAGAGTCAACTGAAATAGGTGCGGTAGAAAACTCTAAAGGTAACACTCAAATAACTTCACTGTCTTACTTAGGACAATCATTAAGCAATCAAGCAAAATGTATTGGAGCTTATGAAGATGGAGCAAATGAAACTTTGTATTGGTTTATTACAGACCCTGGATTTGGAGTAACTAGTCCAACAGGAATATTAGACTTAATAGTTTCTTTTAATACAGTTACAAATAACTTAGTGTATCACGTTTTAAGTGTATCTAAGGGAGGTATTAATCCATCAGAAACAGTTTTAAATTTCAATAATACATACCTTATAACAGGTATTAACTTAGTAGATGGATTGTTATTTTGGACAGACAACTACAATGCTCCTAGATTTATTAACACAACTAGAACTTATAGTGAGCCTAGTGGCACACCTCTTGTTGATGGAAATGGAAACGCTTCTCTTTTAGAGGAGTCTTTATTGGTTATAAAAAAACCTCCACATACTGCTCCTACTATTGAAATGACTATAACAAACGGAGGTCAGGAAAATTTTTTAGAAGAAAGATTTATTTCGTTTGCTTACAGGTATGAATACCAAGATGATGAATACTCAGCAACTTCACAGTTTTCAGATGCAGCATTCTTTAGTAACTCTTTTGAATTTAGTGGAGAATCTTACTTGAATGAAGGAGCTATAAATAAATTTAACACCGCTATAATAACTTATAATTCAGGAGGTCCTTTAGTAACCGCAATAGATTTATTATTTAAAGATAGTGAAGGAACTGTTATTAAGGTAATAGAGAAATTAAAAAAATCAGAGCTAGGTCTTGCTGACAATACTAATTATACTTTTACTTTTAGAAATAGTAAAATATTTACAATACTACCAGAGGCGGAATTATTAAGGTTATATGATAACGTTCCGTTATTGGCTCAATCCCAAACATTAATGGGCAATAGACTAATGTATGGTAACTACATTGAAAACTATAACTTAGTAGATAAAAACAATGTTCCTGTTAAGTTTGAGTTTAGTACTGATCTTATATCTGAACTTATAGGATTTGATTCTGTTGAAGATACAACAGATGATGTTAACTTTAATTTTGGTTCATCTATTAATGTAGCTGATGCTCAGTTAGTTATAGACCTAGAAGGCTTTGCATTAACTTCAGGTTCTCTTATTACTATTGATGCGTCATTTACACATAGTTCTTTTGCAGGAGGTTCTCCAACAGAAGACACAGGGACTACAGGTATAATATGGAGCTATACCCTTCCTCAAGATTATAGTAGTGTTTATGAATTAGCTACTAGTATTGACTTTCAAGAAAAAGTAGGTATTGCTTCTACAATAAAACCAGTATACAACCCTAACCCTTCAGGTCAAGATTCTTGTGATGGAAACACTCTTACAGATGTAATAAACTGTGCAGTTCCTAATACACTAGATTCAGGTCAACCAACAAGTTGGATTAAATTTGAAAGTGGTATATCTGCTGCAAATCAACCTGTTGGAATTGTAACTTCTCCAGGAGAAAACACAATAGGATTTGAAATAATAGCTATGCGTAGGGTAAACGATGTTACTACTCCAACTCAAAGTGTTTATGAATATTTTGAATGGAGTTTTGCTGAAGTATCATTTCAAATAATAAGCGACACTAAAAGCTTACATAGTAACAGAGATTATGAAATAGGTATTGTGTATATGGATGATTTTAATAGATCGTCTACTGCTTTAGTTAGTCCTAACAACGATGAACACATACCATGTGAATTTTCAGATAGAAAAAATTATATTCAGGTTACAATACCCACTATACAGAAACCTCCGTATTGGGCAACAAAGTATAAGTTTGTAATAAAGCCTAGTACTGAAGCATATGAAACAATATACACAAATATATTTTTTACAGACTCAACAACTGGAGAGACATACTTTTTACTAGAAGGTGAAAATCAAAGAAAAGTAGAAACAGGAGACAGATACATTGTAAAACTTGATGCTCAAGGTCCTTTATTAAGATGTGCTTATGCGACAGTGTTAGAGAAAGAGGCTAAAGAGTCAGACTTTTTAGACCCTTTACCGCAAGATTCTTTAAACAATGATATTTCTATTCCTGCAGGAACTTACATGAAAATGAAAGCGCAAGACTTTTCTGTTCAAGTAGGAGACGACCCTTTTATATTACCAGGGAAAAGCTGTTATGTTTCTAAAAATAGAGGAAACGCTGTTGTTGGTGCTTACAGAGGTTTAAGCGGTGCACCTGACGATTTAGGTATATTTTCACCGCCTACTATTCCTTCTGGAACTAGAATTAAAATTGACTTTGACTCTACAAGAAGAGGGTCAGGTGATGGAAACTTATCGTGTGAAAGAAGAAAATATAGACTAGAAACTACACTAACTTCATCTCAGGATTATGCTAATATTATTGATTGGTGGGAAGGAGATAATGTTCAAAGTATTTTAAATACAGGACAACAAGAAGTTGGCGGAAACGGAGATGATGTAGAAAACGAATACTTACCCGTAACTAATAGTACTTCAAATAACTATGGTATTGGAGATGGTAGTGAAACCATCAACTACTATAGGTGGTATGAAAACACTTCTACAAATGAGATACGTTTTATTGCTTCAGGAACTCAAGCCTGTGGCTCTAAACCTAAGAGAAGAGCAAACCTATGTCTAACGTTTGAAATATTTAGAGCTGAAAGCACAATAGTATTTGAAACAGAACCTAAAGATTCTCAACCTGATGTTTGGTATGAGGGTTCAGAAACGTTTGATATAGTAAAGGATGGATGCTTATTTGACTTGAGTGTAAGTGCATCTGAGCCAAATCCAATAGCGTTTGAATACACCTTCCAGGGATTTCAAAAACAAATAGTTGTAAGCCCAGACGAGAATATACAAAATGTAAATGGGGATTGTAGTTCGATGGTAGTTTCATCATCAACACCACCTAGTAATCCTTCAAATGTTACAATAAATAGTACTACTGTAGAAAACTCTCATTTAGGAAATATTCAATCACAGACATTAACTCAACCTGCAATTATAAAAACTGCATTCTTTAATTGTTTTTCTTTTGGTAACGGAGTAGAGAGTTATAAAATTAGAGATTCTATAATTGGAAGACCATTGTTATTAGGTAATAGAGTTACAACAACATCTGCTGAAGATTACAGACAAGCTGATAGATTTGCTGATATTACTTATAGTGGAATATACAATGATGAAAGTAATGTAAACAAGCTAAATGAGTTTAACTTAGGATTATTAAACTTTAAGAAAACTGAAGAGTCATTTGGTCCTATACAAAAATTATTTGCTAGAAGCACCGATATACTTACACTTCAAGAGGATAAAATATCTTATGTATTAGCGGGTAAAAATTTACTATCTGACTCTGCAGTAGGAGGAGCTATTACATCTGTTCCTCAAGTACTAGGAACGCAGATAGCAAGACTTGAAGAATTTGGTATAAGCTCTAATCCTGAAAGCTTTGCTGTTTATGGATACGACAAATATTTTTCTGACCAAAAACGTGGAGTTCTTTTACAATTAAAAGGTAGCGGTTATCAAAACGAGCAACTACAGGTTATATCTGAAGCAGGAATGCGTTCGTGGTTTAGAGATAAATTTATAGCCTCTCCAAATACTCAAAAATTAGGAGGGTATGACCCTTACATGGATGAATATGTTTTCTCTCTTAACGACAATAAACTACCAATAGTTGTTGATTGCATAGAGTGTGGAAACAATAGTTTCTTTAATTATTCTTTAGTAGACAGAGAGTTCTGTTTTAATCTTGGTCAATTAGTTGGTAACGTGACAATTAAATTAAACATTAACTTTATTGAAACAGGTTTATTCCAAGTATCAACAAATTACAGAGGGATTGTTACGACTACCACACTAACTCAAGGTCCTAAAAACATAGTGTTTAATAAGGATAAAGTTTCAGAAGAAGATGTAATTATAACGTTTACTGGCAATGTGGTTGCAGATGTGAACATGAGCGTCTCATGTCCCGAAGCTAAAACCATAGAAATAATACAAGTATGTGTATCTGATAATATAGATGCAGGTCAGTTTATACATAATCAATATAGATGGATTGACGGAACATTTACATCTCCATTACACCAAGAACAAGTACTGTTAAATACAGGATTAGTATCTCAGTATACCTCTGTATCAGGATTACAAGGGGCAGGTGTTATTCCTGCCGATGGAGCTGATGTATCTATAATATCTAATAAGATATCACCAACAGATACATTTGTTTTTTCTAACCCTCCAATGAACTTTAAGTATTTAAGAAGTAGCACATTGTATGCAAATACTCCTGTTGCAATTCAAGACTTATTAGACAACCCACTGACTACAACATTATCAGTTGATGCTAGTGGTGCGCCATCTCAGTATGTAGGAGAGTTTATAATGCCTACAGGAAGTACAGGAGATTACTTATATTTGATATATGATTACAGAGAGCCTGTGTTATTAGAATTATGTTACTCTACAACTAGTCCATTAGATGCTTGTTGTAATTGTACAACACCGCCTCCACCATAATAAAAAATAAAATATGTCAACATTAGGAAATTATTATTTAAACGGACCAAGCTTATCAACGGCAACAGGTGTATTTACAGATGTAGAGTTAACAACTTGTGCGCCTGCTGGATGGTATTCTGATGGTGTAATTTCTAGGGAGTTAGTAGGATGTAAGTTATTGCCTCAACAAAACTGTCCAGACTGTAGTGGTGAGAATAAAATAAAGCTTCAGTACAACGCTACTTCAGCAATTGATTTATATTGTGTATCAAGCACAAATGTAAATGCGTATATGGCGACAGGAGATGTGTTTAGTTCTACTACTCAAATATACCAAGACGCAGCTTTAACAACTCCTATGGCAGATGGCTTTTATAGAGAGCCTTTTTCTAGTACTTATAGAGAGCAATCTTCAAGTGTTTTAGGCACGCTGAGTCCAGGACCTACTTGTCCTCCACTAGGAGATATTTATAGGTCTGGAGTTTCATCGCCTTGTAATAGCTTTTGTACAGGAAATTATAATATTAACACTGCATTTAGTACAGTGAGTGGTAACGACTATTTTACATTAACATTAGGTGATGAGATTGTGGGAGGTTTAGCTGATGGATGGTATGCTTATGATGACTTTTCTAGTTCAACAAGCACGAGTGCAAGTTGGAGAATAATGCAAATACAAAACAATCTTGTCGCTGACATTGCGGAATGTGATTCATCAAACAATTGTCAATCATTATAAAAAATAAAATATGCCAAACTATACATTAACATATGATGATGGAGTAAAAGGGTTTCCATCTTTCTACACCTTCTATCCAGATTGGATGATTGGTATGAATAATTATTTTTATACATTCAACAAGGGTAACCTTTACCGTCATAATACAAACGAGCGTAGAAATAATTATTATGGTCAGGACTTTTCGTCTGTACTAACATCTGTGTTTAATGATGAGGCTTTAATAAATAAAATTTTTAAAACATTAGCTTTAGAGTCTGATGACTCTTGGGAGGCTAGTGTTAGTAGTGATCAGCAAAGCGGAAACTTTATAGATAAGGATGACTTTAAGTTAAAAGAGGGAGGTTACTTTGGATATCTTAGAGCTGAGAACTCAACCCCTGCAGCCACTACTCAATATGCTTTAAGGTCTGCTAATGGTATTGGTAATAATACATTTGCAGATATATCAAATCCTTCACAGGTTAGAGTAAACTTTAGCACTACTGTAAGCATAGGTACAATTTTAAGTATTGGAGACTTGTTGTATACAAAATCTGGAAGTGTTGTTACGTTAATTGGTAAAGTAATAGATAAGCTTGAAGATATTGCAAATGGAGAAAACTATTTAATAGTTGATACCACAGCAGGAAATTTACCTCCAACAACTTCAGTGTATTATTTCTTTATAAAGAACGCTACTGCTGAGTCTCATGGTATATTGGGTCACTATGCGGTATTTACTTTAACAAACAATAGTACAGAGTCAGTTGAATTATTTGCAGTTGAATCAGAGGTTATGAAATCATTTCCTTAAAATTAGTATCTTTACAGTAATAATTAAAAAATAAAATATGGCAGCAGGAGCAGCAGTAGGAATAGCATCACTTGCATTATCGGCTTTAGGCACAGGAATGTCTTTTGGTCAAGCGTCAAAACAACGTAAGGCTGAACAAAAAGCTATTAGAGCAGCAGAAGCCGCTATGGAACAAGCTAGAAAAAGATTAGAAGTAAACTACTTAGATGCCTTATCTATACAGAAAGAACCTTACGAATTAGAAAGAGAAGCTCTGCTTGTTGCAGGCGCACAAGGTATTGAGGCTGCTAGAGAGTCTGAACGAGGTGCGGCAGCAGGTGTTGGTAGAATTCAGTTAGCACAACAAAGAGGGCAACAAGGTATACGCTCAGCAATGGGTAGGGAAATGACTGCATTAGATAGAGCTGCAGCGGCAGAAGATTCTAGGCTTCGTGATGCTCAGGCTCAATTAGATTTAGGTGAAGCTGCAGGTGCGCAAATGGCAGCAGCAAATGCTAGCAAAGCAGCAGCGGCAGCACAGTCACAAGGGTTTCAACAGTTAGCATCTTTGGGTGTTCAAGCTTTAGAGGCTGCGCCATTGTTTTCTAAAAGTCAAGGTGTTAGAGATTTTAATAAAGGTCAAAGACAAGCCGTTAGAAAAGCTAGACAAGAGGCAGGAAAAGGATTTTTAGGAATAGGAACAGGCGTTGATAAAACTGCAGTACAAAACCAATTTATGCTTGATACAATAAAAGGAAATGAAGGATATCAACAAATGTTTAGTAAGCTTGCAGGAACACAAGGACTTTCTGATTTTAATGAGGAATCATTTTTAGCTAACCCTCAATCTTACATAAATAGAGGTAGTGTGGAACAACAAGCATACTTACAAAACCTACTTTATGGAACGGAAATGAGTTATGGTGATGTTGATATTGATGAGGAAGATGAGGAAGATACAGGATTAGTGCAAAATCCAAGGAGGGCAACTTTTGGATTTTAATAAATAAAAAATAAAGCAAATGTCATATTATAAGTACGCAGAAAGAGACGCTAGTAATCAGGTAAATTGGTCTGAGATTACATCAAACATGGTGAAGTCTTTAAAAGATGCTGAGGCTATTAGAGAGTCTAAAAGACAAGCTATCAACGATGCTACTGCAGAACTTGGTACTACTCTTTCAGAAGCTCCACAAGGAGAGCATAAAGGACTTAATGAGTTTGCTATGACTTATGCTAACAATGCACAACAGATGCGTTTAATGCAGGATAAATTATTAAAGTCTGGTCAGTTAAGTTTAAAGGACTATAACATTGGTCGTGCAAACCTTACCGAAGGAACAACACAACTATTTAGTTTAGGAAAAAAATACCAAGCAGTATACGCTGACAGAATGAAGAAGTTTCAAGATGGTACTACGTCTCAACTAGATGCTGATATGTTGGCTAGGCTTGAAGGGTTTGCAAACTTTTCAAACCATGAGGCTTATATAAACCCTACCAATGGACAGGTAAGTATGGGTAAATTAGTTGACAAAACAATTGATGGAAAGACAGTTAAGACTATGGATAAAACTCCAGGAAGCTTCACTACTATTCAACAATTAAATTTTTCTTTAGGTCAAGAGATACAAAAGTATCAAATGGATGGTCTTGATGCTGAGGTTAAGAAATTTGCAAAAACTTATCTAACAACAGATGGACCTTACGAGACACTTGATGATGTTAGACAGATGCCTGAGTATGATAAGATGGTAAATGATATTGTTAACTCTCAACTTGTTATGCCAAATAGTGTGGGTAGTATTCTTAAAGATTATATTGGAGGATATGATACTGTCTTTAACGAAAAAGACCAAGATGAAAACTCTATCCTTATGGTTGAAGACCCTAGACAACCAGGTTCAGGTAGAATGATTATGGATGTTACTAGTGAGAATGGTAAGAAGCAAAAGGAAGTAGCGGAAGAGTATTTAAAAAGACAAATTGAAAAACAACTAGGTAGTAAGAAAACTGAAAAAGAAAAACCTAGAGCTACTGCCACGGAAACAATTACAAAAACAAAACTTAAAGACGACACGTTGGCGATGACTAATATAGGTGACCTATACTTTGCTAAGAATAAGGGAGAGGTAAATGCTGCAGCAAGTTTCTTAGAAGGTATTAAAGGTAATCAGGTTAGGTCTATACAAAAAACAAAAACTGATAGAGGCGATGGCAAAAAACCAGATTATTCTATAGAGGTTATATTTGATGATGGAACTACAGGTTCTTACCCTCTTTCTATTGATGGTGTTCCAGTTGACCCTAAAACATTTGTGGAATCAATCTCATCATCACTTGTTCCTGGAATGAAGGATATAGATAAAGTTGTGGAGCAAACTAAAAATTTAACAGGTAAAACATCTAAAGATTTTCAAGCAGTTACAGGAGGATTTGAAAGAAAGCTTGCTCCAAAACCAGCCGAGGTAGACCCTATATTATCTAGAGATGTATTCTTAGAAAACCTAACAGGTAAAACTGAAGGTGGTGAAGAGGTATCTCTAAAAGATTATAAAGGAACTGAAGAAGATTTTATAGATGCTTTTAAGAATGTTTTTGATTCTTTTAATTTAACAATTGATGAAGCATCACCTGGTAGTAATACCATTGCAATAAAAGATTCTGATGGTAAAATTATTACAGAAATAGATAGTAATGATAAAAACTCAGGAGACCAGTTTATAAAGTTCCTTAAAGGGTATCTTAAGAATGTTAAAGGAGGGGTTCTTCAAGAGTTATTAAATCAAGGTGTAATACCAAAAATGGCAAGAGGTAAAACAAAAAAGTCAAAAGCAACAACAGATACAGAGAAACCAGACAATACACTTAAAAAAACAAAAGAAGATTGTCCAGGCACTTGGGATGAATTAATGCAAAGATGTGGGTAAATAATAAACTATGACTGATAGAAAATTTAAAGCACCTGATGGAAACGTATATGACGAATCCTTTTTAATAGAAAAATATGGTCAAGAAGAATTTGATTCTTTTATATCTGACAATAGTTTAGAAGAAGTATTTACAAGTGAAGAACCTGTTTTAGATGAAGATGAGTTTACTGCACCTGATGGAAAAAAATATTCTAAATCATTCTTAGTAGAGAGATATGGTCAAGAACAATTTGACTCATTTGTAAATGATGGTTCTCTAAAAAAAAAAGATGCTACAGATTCAGACTCTTCGGTTGGCATTTCAGAATTTCAAGGATTTGATGCCATACCTAAAGCTGCACCAAAAACTATTGATGAGCTGGGTATGTACGCTACTCCAGAAGAAGCAGAGGCTGCAGCTCAAGTGGAGGCTGATAAGTTAAAGACTCTAAAACAACAACAACAACAGAGAGAAGAAGAAAGAAAGCTTAGGTTTGATACAACCGATGAAGAAGCTCTAGCGAAGATGAAGTTTGAAGAAGATAATCAGCGAATGATTAATCTTTTAAAGTCTAGAGAAGAGCAAGAGGAAATATTTAAAAGCAAAGAGTTTCAAGAAGATTTTTCTATAATAGACAAAGAGCTTACTTATAAGGAGCAGAATGAAGTTTCTAAAATACTTAATGATAAGTTTGGTAAGTATGGATTTGTTGCTACACCTGCTGGACAATACGGAAGAGATGTAGTTGTTGTTAGAACTATAGATGGTAAAGACCGAGTTGTAGTAGAGGTTGACAATTTTTCTTTTGATGGCTCTGGTGAACCTGCATCTTTAAAAGACTTTATTAAAAGAAATGCTAAAAGTATTGACGACAGAACCAAAGAACAGAGTGAAGAAGATTTAGCTATAGAGGATGAATTAAACAAAGCTAACAGAGCGAAACAAATAAGACCTGTAGCTATGATTAATTCTAATGGCTCAGAGTCTACTGTTAAGTTTACGTCATACGAGGAAGATGGAAAGTACTATGTTGTTCCAACCTTGTTTCCAAAAAACCCTGATAACCCAACATCAAAACCTTCTGATTGGTATGAGTTAAACATGGATGAATCCATATATCTAGCAAAGCAAAGAGGTGAAGTTTTTGAGTTTGATACGGAAGAAGAAGCTAATGAGTTTGCAGAGGGAAGTTGGAAAGATGTAAGCACTGCTGATATAGAAGCAGATAAGTTTTATGCTGATAGAGGTTTAGATTATTCCTCAAGCAGAAAAGCATATGACGACTATCAAGATTTAAATGATGAAATAGATTTTATAGAAGGAACTATTACAGGTGAGCTTTACGAAAAAAGATTTAAAGAATCTTTAACTAAGAAAGAAAAAGAAGAGTTTGGTGATTTATATGTAAATGGTAAGATAAGGTCTGACGCTAAAGAGTATATCGAAGAACTGAAAGATAAGAGAGATAGTCTTTCTAAGATAGTTATGCAGAGTGAAGACCAAATGAAAGCTAGAGAAGACTTTGATGAATACCTTATAGATAGAATTCAAAAGACTGCTACTGTTGCAGCTCAATCAAACAAGAATGCAAAGATTCAAGAGTATGAGTTAAATCAAAGTATACAAGATAATCTAGGTGTTAGTATAGAAGAATTAGCTAGTTATGTTCCAGAGAATGAATTTGAATCTCGATTAAAAGATAGCTATACAGAAGACGTTGTTACTTTAAATTCTGCTAAAAAACAAGCTGCTTTAAAATATGATATAGCAAAAACTTTTTACAACAAAAAAGTAAACAAGTCTCTTCGAGGAGACTATGTAGATAATTTAGAAGGCTTTAGAAATGCTGCAAGTAATGGATACAAGAGAGGTCAGGCAATGGAAGTAATTCTTGCTATAAGCTTAGGTATTGAAGACTTAGGTATTCTAAACGCTACAAACAGTAAAGAAGAAAACGCAAAACTTATATCAAAATATTTAAGCTCTCAATCACCAAATGTCAGCCGTGTAAGTTCAAGGTTTGCAGCTGCCAAAACAGGTGAAGAGATTGCTGATGTAATACTTGAAAACCCATTAGAGTGGGCAACAACTTTAGCAGGAGAATCACTAACTCAATTGTTACCTTACGGAATGAAGTTAATCCCAGCATTAGGTGCGGTTGGATTAGGTTCAGGTGCGGTAGTAGGGAGTGTTGGTGCAGCACCAGGTGCAGCAGTAACAGGATTAGCAGGTTTTTCTTATGGTATTAGAACTGGATTTGCTGCAACAAGTTTTGCAATGGAGTATACTAATTCTGTACTAGAAGGTTTAGAAAAAAATGGATACAATTACTTAGACCCAAAACAAGTAGAGAAAGGACTAGAAGACCAAAGTGTATGGGATTACGCTAATGATGTTGGTGCTAAAAGAGGTGCTATCATTGGTGCGGTAGATTTAATAACAAGTGGTCTTGTAGGTAGGGTATTTAAACCATCAACAAAGTTAGCATCACCTGGTAGTAAAGCACTATTATTTGGAGCAGAGCGTGCGGTGATTGACCCTGCAGCAGAAGGATTAGGTGAGTACTTAGCTCAAATAGGTTCAGGTCAACAAGTTGATTTTAAAGAGATACTTGCTGAAATGGGAGGTGGAATAGGAAACAACGTATCTACTGCATCACTAAATGTAATGATGGATGCTAGAAAAAATACTAACTTAAAACTAGCAGATTTCCTAGCGAATGATTTAGAAGGAATGGTTAATGACCGAGCAAGTGATAGTCGTATATCAAACTGGGCAAACAATATGTTGCAGCTTGGCAAAATTAATGATGACCAAGCACAAAGAATACAAGAGAATGTAGGTATTAGAAGACAAATAAACGAACTACTAGGTGTTGTTAAGGCTGATTTAATTTCATCTCCAGCAACAAAAAAAGTTAAAGCAAGATTAGCTCAGTTAATAGAGGCAAAAAATCAACTCACACAAACAACAAATAGTAAAGAAGTATTTAGAAAAAAAATCAGTGACATCAATGCAGAGATTACTGAAATTGTAGAGACTAATAAAATACCTGAACAACAATCTATAGATGCTGAAGGTAAGGTCTCTGGTACAGGTGTTAATCTTGACAATATATTAGGGAAGAAAGAAAGAAAGAAAGCCGCTAAGTATTTGTGGAGTGGCAAGATGGTAACCAAAAATGAATTTATAAAAAAAATAGATAACTTAACTAGCTTAAGATTTCAAAGAATGGGTAGCACAACAGTTGCTAACGACCCTGAAGTCGCTGCTAAACTAAAAGCCAAAATAAATGCCATTCAAAAGCCAAGCACAAAGAAGGTGGATGTATCTCAACAAGCCAGAGATGGCGAAGCGTTGGGAGAAAGAGACACCAAAGTCGGCACTACTACCGAAGAGATTACGCAAGTCGAAGATGAGACGCAAACGCAACAAGCAGTAACAATATCACCAACTACTGTTGAGGCTAGTGAGACTGTAGTAGAAACATTTACTCCTGAAGCAGTAGTAGAAAATGTTATTGTTGAAGAAACTCAAGAACCCACAGGTTTACAGATTGTTACTAAGCCAGACAATACATTTGCGGTTGTTGAAAATGATGTTGTTGTTGAAGACAATATTGAAACTAAAGAGATGGCATTAGATGTAGCAAATAAAACCTCTCCAGTTGTTAGTGTTACTCCTGAAGTTGAGGTTGAAGCTGAATCAGCTCCTGCTTTTATAAAGCCATTAAAGAAACATAAGACTGCTTATGAAAACAACACCTTAGAAGAAAGAGATAGGCGAGGTATCATTGCATATGCATTAAATAAAAAGTCAAAAGGAAAAAAACTAACTACGTTTGAAAATACTATTATAAATACATCTAACCAGGAAACTGTAAGTGATATACAGATGTTGATTGAAGATGTTGATACTCGTATAAGACAACGTGAGGACTTTGACCAAGAGGTTGCAGACCTAGAAGCATTTATAAATCAAACCAATCCACAGTTTCAATTATCTACAAAAGTTACTCAAGAAAATAAAAAGAAAGAACTTGAAGCTGAGGCTATAAGATTAATGGAAAGTTTTGAGGAGGATGAGATGGCTGCAGTTTCTTTTTCAGTAAAAAAATTAAAACAAAGTAAAGATGCTTTACCTGAGACTTTTTGGACTGT
>Ga0222717_10000878_pt1 | contig 25282 bp, 20 predicted proteins | sample C33_18DmetaG_FD_165053 | JGI IMG/M metagenome (GOLD analysis project Ga0222717, IMG submission 165053) | Estuarine water microbial communities from San Francisco Bay, California, United States - C33_18D | ecosystem: Environmental > Aquatic > Marine > Unclassified | place: USA: California... | reverse complement strand
AGTAACAAATGGTTTGTTGAAAGCAGAAGTAACAGTTAGTAACTGCTGGGAAAAATAATTATGAGTGGGGCCCTAATCTAACCGGATGTATAAGAGCGTCCTTAATATTAAATGTTTTGCCTCACTCATATTCACACAAGTAATTACGGCGGGGCAGACATAAAAGATTATAACTACACGAAGTAGGGACTAATCTACAACCAGGTTAATACTCTTGGCTGCCCCGTGGTAAACTAAAATAAAATATAATAGATATGAATGAAGATACAAAAGCGTTTATAGCAGACTATAAACAAAAGAAATATTTAAAAGAGTTATATAATCAAAATACACTAGAGTTTGATTTTTATTTTAAATACAGTGGTAAAATAGAATATAAAAATACATATACAAAAAACTTTCAATTAACACCTCCTGAAGAACTTGGGTGTAATGGAAATGCATATAACCCTTTGTATTTTAATGATATGTCTCAATATCAATTAAATCATAAATCTAATGTTGGATACACTAAGTATTTAAAAACTAATAATTATAAAAATATAAAACCAAATGAAAAAAATAAGACAGACTCAAGTAGAGTCTCTAAAAAAACTCTCAAGTACCTTGGGATCAAAACAAAAAACTGTTTACTCAGTGATACAATATCTTAGTCCTGCTACTAACAGAAATATAGCTAAACATTTAGGATGGGATATTAATAGAGTGACAGGTAGAGTAACTGAACTTGTAAATATGGGGAGAGTTATGGCTAGCGGAACATTTAAAGATAAAGAAACTAATAGAACAGTTACCTTATGGAAGACATTATGAGTAAAATAAATGCAGTAAGAGATAAAGAACAAAAGGCTGCCTTAAATGCATGGGCAGGACAAAACTTTATTGGTTCTATAATTGCAGGTACAGGCTTTGGTAAATCTAGATGTGGTGTGTTAGCAGTAGAATACGCACTTAAAGATGGAGGAAATGCTTTGATACTTGTTCCTACTGTACAACTACAACAACAATTTGTAGAAGAATTTGAAAAATGGGGAGTATCTATAGACAATGTAGAGATCCTTTGCTATCAAAGTGCATATAAACTAAAGAGTAAAAGTTATACTATAGTTGTATGTGACGAGATACATTTAGGTTTGTCTCCAGAGTATCGTAAATTCTTTGAAAATAACGCTTCTAAAATGCTATTGTGTATGACTGCAACTCTTCCAGAAGAGGTAGAATACAAAGACATACTCTCTAAAATGGCACCAACAGCATATAAAATTACATTAGATAAGTGTGTAAAATTAGGGTTTGTAAGTCCTTATCAAATTACTTGTATACCGGTTAAATTAACTAAGCAAGAACAAGCTGATTACAAAAAAGCAAATAATTCTTTTGTTTATTGTAAATATCAATTGGGACAATTTAATGCATTTGATGAGGCACAAAGAATAATGAGAACTAAAGACGCTAGCGGAGCAGAGAAAAAAGCTGCAATATTGTTTTATAAAGCTATTAGAGATCGTAAGACTGTTATAGATTACGCACACAATAAAATAAAAAAGTTTCAGAGTATTTATTATAAGAATACAGATAAAAAAATATTAGTATTTGGTGGTGCAAATGATTTTACAGATCAACTATGTGATTCTATAGCTCCATATGCAATGGCTTATCACTCTAAAAAGACTAAAAAACAAAGAGATGTAGCCCTTGAATTATTTAAAACAGGGGATATAAATGTGCTTTGTTCAACAAAAGCTCTTAACCAAGGATTTGACGTTCCTAATGCAAACATGGGTATAATTTGCGGTATTACAAGCAAAGGTTTGTCTATGATACAGCGTGTAGGACGATTAGTAAGATTTCAAGAAAATAAAGTAGGAAAAATTATAATCTTGTATGTTGCTGATTCTCAAGAAGAAAAGTGGCTAAAGAACGCTACAAAAACATTAAATAATGTTGTGTGGAAATAATTATTTAAAATATTTGTACATAATAACAGAATTTATTATATTTGCTTTAGATTTAAACAATAGTATAACAGAACTTTTTATAACCTTTACTGCCATATGAATGTTGATATAGATTTTGAAGTGTTAGAACAGACAGGAATGTCTGCAGACGATTTTCTATATCTTTATATAATACATAAGGAAAGTTATGCTAAATTGATCAATCTTAATCTTAAACCAAATTTAGAGAAGTTACAAGAAGAAGGATACATTAAGCTAGGCGAAGCACCTGATCAACATTTTATTAGACAAGAGTTTATAGACCTCTTTTCTTCTAATTTTGATCAGATGTTTGCTGAGCTTATAGGTACGTATCCTATGAAGGTAATGACTACTGATAGAGGTATTAGAGTGTTACATGCTAAGGATCCAGATGCTAAAGCTAATTCTAAATGCAAAGCAAAGTACAAAAAAATTGTAGGTGATAAGCTATATAAACATAGACATATCATGGACTGTTTAAACACACAACTTACAATAGAAAAGCATAATCTTGCATACATGCAAAATTTAGAAACATGGATTAATAACCATACTTGGGAAAAGTATGAAAACTTAGATGAAAATGACACAAAACAAGAAACCAATAGAATTACAAGATCCCTTTAAAAACAACGGATTTAAAAGCATTAGAAAAGCAATTAGCGCATCTCTACATCAAGTAGCAGATGGGATGAATGGTAAACGTCAAGTTTATCCTACTAAATGGGACAGGCTAAACAGAAATTTACTAGGAGGTTTACAGCCTGGTAAGATGTATGTAGTAGCAGGTCGTCCAGGTGTAGGTAAATCAGCGTTTAGTAATCAATTAATTTTTGACTTACTAGATAAAAATATAGGTAAAAACTTATTAGTATTGTATTGGTCTTTCGAGATGCCTGGTTATCAGCAGATACTCCGTGCAGGCTCAAAAGGCATAAACAAACAAGTAGGAGATTTATTATCTGTAGGTAAAAGATTAGAGAATGAATCGTACCAAAGATTTAAGCAAGAAGTTATGAAGTATGGGAACTATCCTGTGCATTTCAATAACGTTCCAAGAGATATAGAATTTATTAAGCAAGCTAATTTAGATATAGCTAACCAACGTCCAGACTCAGTTGTAGTTAATGTATTTGACCACTCTAGATTAATTTTGAGTAACAAAGACATGGAATTACAAAAACTAAATGATGTGAGTAAAGGATGTATGTGGATGCAAGCAAATTTAGGTTGTATTAATATATTATTATCTCAGCTAAATCGTAACATAGAATCTGAACATAGAGCTAAAGCACAATATCAGCCTTTGCTAACAGATCTATTTGGTGGCGATAGCATAGGTCAGGATGCACATGTAGTAATGATGCTCCAACGGCCTAATGATTTGTATGGTATCACAGATAAATATTGTGATGAAGATCCAGTAGGATTACTAGCTGTACATATAGAGAAGAATCGTGATGGTTTATTAGGTATGATACCTTACGAAGCAGAAATGTCAACATTTACAATAAAAGAAAGATTATGATAAAATACATATATAAATTATTTGTAAAAGATAGATCAAATGAAAAATTATTTAAAAATATAGAAATTTATGAGCAAAAGAAACGGGAAAAACAAAGCAAAAATAGCAGTCTTAAACGAAATAAATCAAGTAGACAAAAGGTTAAAGAGATTCAAAGATAACGAAGAAGAAACTACAAGACTTATGTCTAGAAGAGACACATTAAGAAGTAAATTAAAAACTAAAAAATAATATATAGATGGAAATTATGGAATTACCAAAAGCAAAGGTTAAAGCGAGCCGTAAATCGCCAAAGAATATGATAATATATGGTGCACCTAAGATAGGTAAAACTACTGTATTATCACAACTAGATAATTGTTTAATCCTTGACCTAGAAGATGGTTCAGATATGGTTGATGCTTTAAAAGTAAAAGCAAACAACTTAAAAGAACTACAAGCTATTGGAGCAGCAATTATGAAAGAAGGGAGACCGTATAAATATATAGCTGTAGATACTATATCTAAGCTAGAAGAATGGTGTGAAGTTTATGCTAAACAAATTTATATGAGGACTCCTATGGGTAAAAACTTTGAGAAAAATAATCCTGGAGCATCAGTACTATCACTGCCAAACGGCGCCGGCTACTTATATTTAAGAATGGCCTACAAAGAATGGATAGACAAACTGAATAAACTTGCGGATCACGTTATCTTAGTTGGACACCTAAAAGATAAGATGCTTGAAAAGAAAGGTAAAGAAGTAGCAGTAAAAGATCTCGACCTAACTGGTAAAATCAAGCAAATTACCTGCACTAATTCAGATGCTATTGGTTACATTTACAGAGAAGGAACAGAAACTATGATTTCTTTTGATTCTCTCGATGATATAGCTGCTGGTACTAGATGTGCGCACTTAAAGGGCAAGGCCATGCCTTTAGAATGGTCAAAAATTTTTATAGATTAACAATTAAAACCAATTAAACATGATTGATGCAAATGAACCAACTGAGGGCACAGTTGTAAAACAAGCAACGCCTGCAAAAATTACTACTACACAGATTATAGAAGATCTAGAGAATGGTATAGACAGAACTGGTATTCAGACTAAATATGGTCTAGAATCTTGGGAAGTTAAACAAATGTTTCAACACCCAACACTTAAAGGTAAAAAAGCTAAGAAAGTTAGAAAATTATCTTTTGAGTTTGTAGATGATACAGTAGAAACTGTAAATCCTAACCAAACTAGTATTCCTGTAGAAAATACCGAGAGTTTTCACGGTACAGTAGAAAATAATACAAATACACAATTTACACAATTTTAATAACCAATAAATAATTAATTATGGCAATACAAAGTAATGCAAGTACGGAAGAAGTATCTGGAGGAGGAAGAGAATTCTACTCTGGTTTAACAAATGTGAATGTTGTAGCGGTTAACCCTACAATGGCAGAATTACACGCACTAGATGTGAATGTAAAACAAGAGCCTGCATATTCAGGAACTAGTAACGATCAAGACTGGAATAAAGTAACGTTTTGGCTAGCAAATGAAGAGGGTAAATTTAAATTAGATCTATTTCTAAAGAATAATCATAAACAATCTCAAACTGGTAAGTCTTTATGGCTAAATAATGTAGGTCAATCTACATGGTCAGCTGATGCACCAACTTATGACTGGTGGAAGAAAGACGGTGAGAGAAAAGCTTATGATGGAGAAAGAGAACTAATTGAGTTTACTAAAGCTTGGGCAAATGTTGCTGCAGGTGCTAATGTATACTATGATACAATAGAAGCTATTGTAAATGGTAACATAGCAGAGATTAAAACTCTTTGTGCAGCGCTTAAGAATAATCAACTTAGAGTACTAATAGGTGTTAAAGATGATAAATATCAAGGTATTTACACTGGCTATTTTGGCAGAGTAAAACCACAGAGAGATTATTTATTTGTTAAAGCACTTAATGATGAGTATTCTCAGTTTAAAAATCATGATTTCAATGCAGACCTTAAATGGGGTAAGCATGTATCAACAGCTAGTCTAGTTACACCAGACACTATTGATGAGAATGAAGATTGGACAGTTCCTGCAGATCCTCAAACAACAGAGAATCCGTTCTAATGGCTATTGATCGTAGAGATAGTAACGATCACCTACATACCGATGTCATACTTAGTAAAATTACTGAGTATGACATTTTTAGGTATTATTGCCCTAACTTTAAAATATTAGGTAAAAAATTTAAAAGTGATCTCCGAGAGGACAATTCACCTACAGTTTCAATAGTACCCTACAATGGCAAATTATTGTATAAAGACTTTGGTTCTAGTGATCATACTTTTGATTGCTTTAACTATGTAAAGTTTAAATACAATTGTGATTTCTACTCTGCACTAAACATTATCGACAATGATTTTAATCTTAATCTTAGTTCTAAAAAAGATAGTATAAGATTTACTATGGGGCTTATGGCCTATAGACAAGATAAAGTACCTTCTTATACTAAGATTGAAGTTATTATTAAAAAGAAACGTCGGCAATGGACTAGAGATGATGCAAAATTTTGGTCTCAATATTTGGTTAGTAAAAAAATATTAACTATGTTTGGGGTCGAACCTATAAGTCATTTCTGGGTAAATAGTACTAGATTTAGTTGTAAATCAATTACTTACGCTTTTAGATTCAAGAATCGATATAAAATTTATTCTCCTTATGAAGAACAAAATAAGTGGTTAAGCAATACAAAAAAGACAGATGTCCAAGGCTATAACCAACTCCCGTATAAAGGTGAGAGACTTATCATTACATCATCTCTTAAAGATGTTATGTGTTTGCATGCAGCAGGTTATCATGCAATTGCACTACAAAGTGAGATGCAAATACCTTCAGAACATTTAGTAAAAGATTTAAAAGCTAGATTTACTAAAATAGATATTTTATACGACAATGATTTCGACAAAGTAACAAATCCAGGTCAAAGTATGGCTAAAAAGATTTGTGACTTATATGGTTTTAATAATATCTGCATACCTGATTACTATCAGTCTAAAGATCCCTCAGACTTAATTAAACAGATGTGTAGTTTTAATGAACTTAAAAACATATTAAATGAATAGAGAAGAGATCATAGAAAAACTACGAACACGTAAGGGATTTCTAAAAAAAGGAGCGCAGTGGTTAGCTGATAAATGGGAGACAGACATTGCTATTATTAAAGATTGTAAAAAACTTGTAGCTTCTGAAGAGTGGGTACAAGAGCGTATGAACAATGATAATGGACATGAGCTTACTGAAAGTCAAGCTTTTACAAAACATTTATTAGATAATGGATTAACTATGGCAGACGTAAAGTCTGTAAAATTTTGGCAAAACTTTAATGGTGAGCAGAGATACAGTATAGTAACACATAATCAATGGCATGAACAGCCACAGGTTAAAGATGATTTATTAGATTATATTAAATCTCAATCTCACGTAGTTAAAAAAATTAAATATACTAAGCCAAAAGACCCAGTACTATATGAAATATCTTTACCAGACATACATTTTGGTAAGATAACAGATGATAAGCCAGGGACTATAGAAGAACATTATATGCAAGCTATAGTAGATTTACATAGAAAAGCAGATGGTGTAGAGATAGATAGATTTTTATTGCCTGTCGGTAATGATGGTCTTAATTCAGAAGGATTTTCTAGAGCTACAACTAAAGGTACGCCTCAGCAAGATCACATGATGTGGAGACAGTCTTTTAGAGGCTATTGGCATTTAGTTATGAAAGCTATAGATTATTTAGCACAGTTTGCTCCAGTAGATGTTATTGTTATACAAGGTAATCATGACTTTGAGCGCATGTTTTATGTAGGAGAAGTTTTAGATGCTATGTATCACAATAATAAAAATGTAACTGTAGATAATGGTTTAAATACTCGTAAGTATTACGAATATGGGACTAATATGATTATGTTTACACACGGAGATAAAGAAAAGGCGCAAGAGCTTCCGCTATTGATTGCTACTGAACAGCCGGAGATGTGGAGTAGATGTAAAGTTAGGGAAGTACATTGTGGGCATAAGCATAAAGAAATGCTTAATGAATACATGGGAACTAAAGTTAGATTTATACCATCTATATGTGGTAACGACGCCTGGCATAAAACTCAAGGCTATGTAGGGACACTTAGATGCGGACAAGCATTTATTTGGAATAAGAATAGAGGTCTGGAAGGGTACCTGCAAACAAATATCATGAGCTATGGCTTGGAAAAGACGAAGTAAATCTAAAGTAAAGAACGCTAAAAAATCTACTTATAAAGGTTTAGACTTTAAATCTAATTTAGAACTGCATTGCTACAAAAAATTAGAAGCAGCTAAGATAGATGTTAAGTATGAAGAAGAAACTTTTACTATTTTTCAAGCGCTTGTTTACCCCCTAGCATGTTATGAAGGAACCGCTAAAAAGCTTTACAATAAAGGTAGTAAGATTAGACCAATTACTTACACACCTGATTTTGTAGATCCTAACGGTAAATTTATTATAGAAACAAAAGGCTATGCTAATGAGTCTTTTCCTTTAAGGTGGAAGTTGTTTAAAAAACATCTTAAAGATAACAATCACCACTATGTTTTATTTATGCCTCGAAACAAAAAGCAGGTAGATGAAGTGGTAGAACTAATCAAACAATTATAACAAGGGCCCTAACGGGCTCTTTTTTATTAACTAAATATTTTAAACTATGGCATACATGGTAAGCCCTTGCTGTGGGGCAGAATACACAGATAATGATGATGGTACTAGCTATTGTTGTGATGCACCAATAATAAATGGTATATGTCAAGATAAAAAGTGCTTAGATCATGCAGAACCTTTAGAAGGTTATGTGTGTGAAAACTGCGATGATTTCTTTGAAGAGCCTCTTGAGGATTATGAGTACAAAAATCAAATGCTTGATGCTAAAGCAGAAGCTAGAGAAGAAGCAGAAAGAGACGAAAGATAATAAAGTATAAACCAATTAAACACAAATTTTATGAGTATTAAAACAATTGATAAACCAATGCAAGGTAGCGCCGGCATTGCTAAAAAGATTAACAAGGGCGCTGAGAAAATGGTATTTGACATTCTTCAATCTACCCAATATTCTATGCCAATACAATCTACGATTAGAGAACTTGTTACCAATGCATGTGACTCTCAACGTGAGAAAGAAATAGCTAGAGAAATATTGTTAGGTGAAAAGAAAGTTGAAGACTATTATATTGAACGCCACGGTGATCAGTATGAAGACAGTAATTTTAATAGAGATTACTATAGTATTGGATATTTAAATACTGAGTCTAATCATATTGATTTATTATATACACAAAATGAAGGTGTTGGGTATTGTGATACATTTGCAGTAACTGACTATGGTGTAGGTATAGGAGCAAGACGTTTAGAAGGTATATTGGAACTGGGTTATTCTACGAAAAGAAATACCAGTGAGAATTTTGGTGCCTTTGGTCTTGGTGCAAAAGCTGCGCTATCAACCGGTGTAGATTTCTATACTATAGAAACTATATATAATGGTATGAGATTTAAATGTAACTGTTATAATTATAAGACTGATTTTATTATACCAGCTTTTAATGTAAAAGAAGGTAAACCTAATCCATTTATTACTTTTAGTGATGGTACTAAAGTATATTATGAGAATTATGGCGGTAAGAATCAAACTACTGTATCGTTTGGTGTAAAGAGACATAACAGAACTAAATTTGAAGATGCTATTGAAGAGCAGCTAATGTATTTTAATAATGTTGAGTTTAAAATTAAAGAAGAAGACGAACAAACAAGAAACGTTAATTTTAAAACTGAAGTACTTTACAACTCTAAAAATATAATTGTGGGTGATAGTTATTATTTTAGTAAGCCTCACATTGTTCTTGTAAAAGACAAAAACGCTTCTACAGGTATTAACTACGGTTATATTGATTTTAAAGAGCTAGAAATGGAACAAATGTATGGTTGTGTTGCTTTTAAATGCCCAACTAGACAGGTAGTTACTAATGAAGACGGTACAGAAACTGTATTACAAGAGGGTGTAGATGTTACTCCATCTCGTGAGAAAGTTATATGGAACGAAACTACTAAGAAATACATTAAAGGTGTAATTCAAGCAGCCGCTTTAGAAGCTAGTGATATGGTAGAAAAACAATTAGAAGAAACTGACTTTTTAAAGTGGATTTCTAAATGTAGGGCTATTATATCTGGAGACACTGGTGACAATCCAATTTTAAGTAAACTTTCACGTATTATTGATAAAGATCAGATTAAACCTAAGTTTGGGCCTGATCCTAGAATTAAATATGAGAGCATAAATAAATTATTTGAAGGCTTAAAGCTTATGAAGCCAGTTTTAATAAATAATACTATGGAACGAGAGCCAGTAAAAGATTGGAATAGTTTTGACGCTAAGCATTTTTATGCTAGAGAAGAGCAATTTAGTAAATACAAAGATTCTTATTTACATCAATTAGGTAGAGATAATTCTTATAGTCATAATAAAGTTTGTACTTATACTTTAGAAGATTTAGATACTAAATTTAGAGAAGATATACTTAAAACTACAGGTGATGCACAAATAAAACTTTTAACTGAGAAAGGTAGAGTTAACGCTAAGCGAACAGTAATTCTTAAGTTTATTAAAGAATCTGAGTGGTACAAAAACTATGATGAAGTAGAAGTGTCTGAAGAGTTTATTGCAAAATGTAAAGATATAGAAGAAGAGCAATTAGAAAAGGCTAAGTATTCTAATCTAACAGCTGCAGAGCGCCGTGAGATAGAAAAGCGGATGGTGGCATATACTCTTAGATGGGATCATCTTAAAGATGATAACCTTACACTAGAGAAGATAGAGCCTAAAGCTAAAGATCTTATGGATAGTTCTACTCGTATTTACTATTGCACTAAAGAAGACGAAGGTAAAATGAGAGCAGCTGCTTTATTACTTAAAGAAGTTGTTCCACATTTTAAAGAAGTTTATCCAAGCGCTTCTTGGCATGCTAATGGTAACCAAAGAGAGTCAGAAAGCTATCCTATTTATTGGTATGAGCATCCACCAGTTAGATTTCTAGAGTGGAATCACAAAGGCGAGTATTTTGATTGGGCTAAACCTGTTCAAGGATGGGATACACCTCAACTTATACGTGTTAGTCAAAATAAGGTTAAGTTTATTACACAAAACCCTAATGTCAAACACATCGATGAACTATTTTTACAACTAACAGATAACAACGGATATACTATGGATAATTCACTTATTAAATATTACACAGCGCATAAACTAGAAAAGATAAATAACTTTAAATTTCTGCAGGGTCTTAAATGCATACACCCTACATTACAAGAAGATTATTGTGAACTCATGGATTTGAGGAATGATAATTATTCTTCTTATGAGTACAGAAAAGTAAAAGATATGGCTCCAGATATAATTAGTCATATGGATAGATTATTTGAATTTCAAAAGTTTATGGGAGAATGTGATGATGCAGATTTAATAGAACAAAAGTCTAAAGAATTGTTTGTTTTGTCAGATATTAGTACAGCTAAAGCTGCTGATTTGACTATATTAGCTAAGTATGATAATATAGTAGAATTTGCAGAAGATGTTAAACCAATGTTAGATGAACTAAGCTGTCTTGAGAATAGAGACTGTAACATGTCTCCTGAACTTGAGAAAGAAGTTAGAGTTTATTTAAGAGCTAAAGCCAGAGAAACATGGGAAAGTTAATAACTAAAGATATAAGGAAAACTTTTTTGATAAGAGCTTCTGGTAGGTCTACAGACTTTATATCTCCTAGTTTTGGATACGGATGTTTGTATAATTGTTCTTACTGTTATATGAAACGTCATAAAGATAAAGGTTTATCTATAGCTACAAATACCGGTGATATATTGACTGAAGTTAATAATCATGCGTATTTTACACCTGTAGATAAACCTAATCAGACTCATCCAGAATTTACTACTTATGATATTAGCTGCAACGAGGATTTTGCGTTGCATGCTAAGTATCATGACTGGGAAAGGATATTTGAATTTTTTAGAACACACCCTGTAGCTATGGGTAGTTTTGCAACTAAATTTGTAAATCCTAACTTAACTAAGTTTGACCCTGAAGGTAAAATACGGGTTAGATTTAGTCTTATGCCGCAACATAAATCAGATCTACACGAACCAGGTACTAGTAAAATTATTGATAGGATAAAAGCTATCGATGCATTTATAGACGCCGGATACGATGTACATGTTAATTATAGCCCTATTATTGTATATGATGGATGGCTAGAAGATTATAAATATCTATTTAATATGATGAATGATTATGTTACATATAAAGATCAAGTTTTATCAGAATGTATATTTTTAACTCACAATTTTAAGAAGCACACAGTAAACGTAAGTAGACACCCAGAAACAGAAGTAGATTTATGGGTTCTAGATAAACAAGAACTAAAGCGCTCACAATATGGAGGAGAAAATGTTAGATATAAACTTGGAATGAAGTCTGAGTATATTAGACAGTTTAAACAATTACACAACACACTAATACCGTGGAATACAATACGGTATATTTTTTAACCAATTAAATTTAAATTATGATTACAATTAATGTTATTGAAAACAAAATCTGTGGAAGTTATGGTGATACGCCATTCACAGTAGATTACAGTAAAGATCTGTATGACAGTATGAATGCACTAGCAGCAGCTAGCGCTGTAGTAAACACAGTAGAAGAATACAATGAAATATTGGCTGCATTTGCTCCTTTATGTGTTGTAGACTATACTAAAACCATTGAAACACAATGTGAATATATTCATGTTAACAAGGCTACAGGAGAATTCTTTCTTAAGCACGGCGGTGTAGTATCAACGATACCTATGCCACAGGCGCTAGTAGACAGGATATTTGAATCCTTAGATAAAGAGCTAGACTTTATGCCTTTAGTTAAAATGTGGACTAGATGGTTGCGTAACCCAATCTTGTGGAGAAAGATGAAGCAAGGTCACGGGAACGATTTCTGTGAGAGATTCTTTAATTTTGTAAATATGCAATATGTGCATCCAAAATACAAAGATGAACTTATAGAGCAAGGTCTTACTGATGAAGCAGCTTCTAAAAGAGCTACAATGTACCAAATGAAAATCACCCATGAGGGATTACTAAATGGTTATAAAGTCTCTAGAGAAGTGCTTCATAAGTATGACGCAGAAACCGGTGAACAAGTTGATCGTTATAAAAGAACGTTTAACGTAGACACGGGTGAGATAGAAGGTAGTGGATTACCAGAACACGTAGAAGACAGGTTATTTGAACCTGCTGTTATGGGTAGTAGTGGTGATGCATTCTTTTGTGAAGGTGAAAATGGTTATGCAAATCCACAACACTTTATCAAAGTGGGCTGTACCCACAGACTAGCTGATTGGAGTCAAGTTAACGTTAATGATACAGTATCATGTGTTAAGGGGCTTCATATTGGTGGTCTAAAATATATTGCTTTTTATAGTGGAGAAATTCACAATATCTTTGTAGATCCTATGCATATCGGGGCAGTGCCTTGTGATGAAGACGGAGCTATTAGATGTAAGCAATATTTTGTTCATTCATCCTTAGTAGGTGTGAATGGATCTATTTACCACAGCTCTAGCTATGCGGCTATGACAGATGCTGAATGGGATGACATGCGTGCGAAAGCAGTGCAAGAAAAGTCTGAACGTAAAGCTCAGTGTGACAGGGAAGTTGCAGAGATCAATGCTCTGTAGCTAGTGTTTAATTGGTAAGATATTAGGGGAGGTTAGTAATTTTAATTAATAACTCAGCGGTTATACTTTGTGATAATTACAATTCCTCCCCTTTATATCGTTTACTTTAAAATTTAAAAAAATGAACAGAGATGACAAGATAGCTTTGATAGATGGCGACAGTCTTATATATTATGAGATGGGCAGACCTACATTAGAAGAAGCTTTAGAAGGAATAGATATGAGAATTACTCAAATGCTTAATATAACTGGGTGTACACACTATGCAGGTTTTCTAACACAAGGTAAATGCTTTAGATATAATATAGCAACTACAAAACCATATAAATACAATAGAAAACGAGGTGATAAACCAATTATATTTCCAGCAATTAAAGAGTATTTAAAACAAAAATGGAAGTTTACATATGTCCCTGAACTAGAAGCGGATGATTTAGTATCAGTATATCATGATCCCCTAAAAACTGTAATATGCAGCCCGGATAAAGATGTATTATACCAAAACAAAGTATCTAATTACAATTATGGTAAAACAGAATTTACAACTGTAGACGAGAATGAATCCCTGCGTTTCTTATGGAAACAAGTACTGATGGGGGACTCTACAGATGGTATAACTGGTATACCTAAAGTAGGTCCAAAAACTGCAGATACATGGTTAGAAAACCTGCTTCCTGTAGAAATGCCTGCTTTTGTGTTAAATAAATATATAGAAAAGTTTGGAAATTCTGAAGGAATTCATAGATTTACAGAAACATTTAAACTTGTTTATATATTAAAAACTAAAGAGGATGTATTAAGAGAAACCGGTATAGAATTACCAGAGCTTGAAGTACATAAAGTTGAACTTACAAATCAAGAAGAATTATGGTAACACAGTGTGACGAATTAGTATACACCCCTGTAAATGCATTAACATTTAAAATCACAGGTAACACTTTATGTTTAAAACCTGTATATAATAAAAACAAAAACATAATTGCATTAGAAGGGCCTGATTCTATACTTATTGATATAGGTTTAACTGTATTAGTTAAAAAATTAAAATATAAAGTTAACATTATAGAGAGGATTCCTAACGACATTCTCTCTGTAACTAACAAAGTAGAATATCATATATCGATAGCTAAAAGAACTAAAGCTTCTACATTTCTTATGCCTATGATGCCTGGAACTAAAAAACTTTATTTCTGGAATAAACTGTTTATGAATTGTTTTATAGCTACAGATGAGGATGAGAAATGTATTGCTTTACTTTTTAGGTGGTCTTCAGATTTAAGGTTTATTAAGTTTGAGAAATTAATATCTTCTTTTAAAATGTTTAGAAGAAGATATGATCCAAACCCAAACCTTGTAATGTTTGTATTTGATATACCTAAAGGCTATGAGCGAGATTATAGAGCATTTATACTAGGTAAATATTCTAAATTATCAAGAGAGTATAAAATAGATATTTTAGATTTTCACAATGCTGATATACAGGATGAGATAGGACAGATAATGTTTAAAAGTAATAAACGTAAAGAATTATTAGAAACAAAACTAGGAGCAGAGCTTCCAGAAAATTCAGAGTTACTAAGTATTTTAGACGTTAAAACAGAGACATATAATCCTAAAGTTTATGAATTAAAAAAATTATTATGAAAATAAATGATATTATAGTATTAAGAAAACATGATGAGCACCATAATCGTGGAGTTATTGGAAATAGATATGTAATTACAGAAATTAAAAAGACAGAATTTAAGCTATGCGCTGAAGAGTCTTATGATCTTTGTTTTTACACTGATAAAAAAAATGTAGAACCATTAGTGCAGTTTACAATTCCTGACTGGATACAAGATCGCACAGATAATGATGAGTTAGCTACACAAGAGTTTGGCTTACGTTTAGAAAAAACGGCTGCAAGTATAATAAACTTGCTAAAAAGTAAAAATAGAGCTTATGGTAACACTGCTTTAGATCCTGTTAAAATATTTAGTAGGTTAGACGCAACAGAAGCTTTATGTGCACGTATTGATGATAAAATTATGCGTATAAAAAACAAAGGTATAAATGATAAAACTGAAGATACAGTTGATGACCTTATAGGTTACTTACTTTTGTTAAAAATGAGTATGCAGTAATGGTTATTGTTATATGGCCGTCATAAATTAAAAGAAGGGGCAATGCCCCCTTTTTTACAGCCCCTTATTAGTCTAGTGTAGTAAACCATTTATACGCTTCTTGTGGAGTCTGCGTTTTTTGTAAGCCTCTAAATATTGGTAATAAATCTTCAAAATCTTTTCTTATCTTACGATCTCCTTTTTGGTATCTACCGCTTTTTCTTTGGTAGAAAACGTCTTTTTGATCTCCTAATCCTATAGCATATGCACCTTCACTTAATAATTGATTTAACAATTCACCTCCTTTTAGTATAGGTCTAGCTGTTGCAGTAGGAGATTGTAATATTCTAAATGCTTCTTTTGTTCCTACTAGTGGCGTCCATTGCATAATCTCTGTTTCGTATCTTTTAGCTTGGTATAATGCAAAATTACTTAGCCAGGTTTCGTCTTCATCATCAAGATCCGCTAAGAATCCTACTAGTAACATAGCTCCTATTAAAGATGATAATTCTACTGCAGTTCTTTTAACATTTTGCTGTTCCATTTCAGTCATTCTACCGTAAGCAAAAGATTTGTCTGATATACTTTCTGTTATAAGATTCCAAAAAGATATATACATACCTTGTGTAACTGCCCCTAACTCTTCATCTACATGTATAGTAGAGTTTCCTCCATGTCCGTATCTTCTTCTGATCCCCGGCGGCATCCAGTTACGAAAAAGCATAAATAATTTACCCCACCAACGTCTTTGCAGCATGTTAGTGTGCATTTTACTTTTTATCTGGTTAGTTCTTCTACTTAATCCTTGTAGCTTCATTATAAAATCTAATCTACTAAAATTAGCTACTCTAGGATCTACAGACATTTTACCTTTATCATCTATTATAAGCATATCATATAAATTAGCCGGTTTACCGTCTTCATTCATAATAACATTACCGTCGCTATCTTTTAGCTTACCTTCTAAGTTTTTCATTAGCGCTAACATTCTTGTAGCAGATAATTCATGTTCAGCAGCTTGTTGTAAAAATAATAAGTTACCACTTCTTGCAAGTTTTCTAGCCTTACCTCCAACAATTTGATTACCTTCAGAGTCTGTAAATTCCGTTAAAGCATCAAAAAATTCTACTGCTTTACCTATTTTACTTTTTGGATCAAATCTACCTATGTCTGTAACAGCCATTCCTGAACTCCAATATTCTCCTTTAGCCCATGCAAGATCTCCTTTATCTAAAAATTGCCCTGCAACAGATTCTTGCATTAACATTAAATTATCTAAAATAGACTGGTTAGCTCCTTGTAGTAAGTTAAAGGATAAAGTACTTATTGCAGTAAAAGCATTTAACGTTCCTACTGCTTCGTTTGCAGAAAATGTTTTACCAAATATTGTAAAATCTTGTTGTAAATTACTTTGTCCAAACATTACAGAATCAAGCCATTCCTGCACGTGTTTAAAATTATTACTTTCACCCTCTTTTAATTTAGGCATATCTATACCCATTTGTTTTGCGGCTTTTTGTATCAGCTGTATTCCTGCAGAATTAGTTTCTAAAGTTTTTCTATTCTTTAAAAGATCTTGGAAAAACATAACCTGCCCAACAATTTCACTTTTAGATTTAAAATTATGCGCCATATGTCTAAATCTATATAAACTACTAGCAACATCTCTAGAAACTTCTCTAGATGGAACTTTGTTAACTGCATAGATTGGAATCTTCTTTTCTATATCTCTGTTATTTTCATTATAGGTATAATAATCATGATTGGTTTCTTGTATAGTAAATCCATCTTTTAATGTGTCTTGTATTGTATTATAAACACCTTTTTCTTTTAGCCTATCAATGTCTTCTTTTCTATACGTTGGCATTAAATACGAATATTTGTCCCAACCGTTTTTTTCCATCTGCTTAAGGCCAATCATTCTTTGTGCTGCTTGAAACTCTTCTATTACAAAGTCATAATATTCTTTTAATCTAGGGTCATTTTGTATTTTAGTATACTTTTCATTAGTGTACACAGAAGCTTTAGGTCTAAGCCAGTCTCCGGCAGGTTTCCCATTTATATAATTTCTGTTTTTAATTTTTTCTATTTCATTTTTTCTAATACGTGCGTTTGATAAAGCTTCTGACTTTTCTATGCCTTCATTTTTTAAAGCATTAATAATATCAGCTTGTATTTTAAACTCTTTGTTTAATTTGTCAAGCTCTTGTTGCCACCCTGGAATAGGCTCTAAGTTTTTGTCTGTCCATTTAGCTAAATCAGTTCTGTATCTACCTCCCTTAGATTCATTATTTCCCCAGCTATCTAAATCTCGATTAAAATTTGCATAATTAATCTCTCCTTTAGAATTAGTATATTGTTCTTTTCTTGGTATATTGTGTTTTTTTCCTAGTTTATCTTTTTCTTCTGTAAGTTCTTTGTAGTATCTTTCAGAATCAATTGGATTAACTAGTGCTAGTCTTTTCATTCCTCCTATAGTTATTTCTTCTAACATAGGATCATTTAATTCTTCTACATTTGATTCATTTTGACCAGCAGCAAATCTTTCATATATAGGAGCTAATTTAGATTTTAAATCTAGAGTCATATCATTCGATTCTAAATTTGCTTGCGTTACACTTTTAACTAATAATTGTATACCTCTGTCACTAGAATATATTATAGGATCAAAATAATAAGAATACCCACTCTTATCTTTGTGCGCAGCTGTTAATTCAGCAACAAGGTCTTTATAGTTTTTAAGCTGTTTTTGTTTTAATTGCTCAATATATAGTTTTGATTTTTTAAGTTTAAACTCTTGATCTGTAAGCTCTCCTTTATTATATCTTTCTTTTAACTCAATATAAGCAAGATCTCCTTCATTTAAACCTTTAGACCTAGTAAACTTTTTTGCATTATCTATAAGTTTTTGTATATCTGCTGGTAAATCTTTATTTGATAGCCCTATCATAGATTGTGCTAGCATAGGAATAACATCTTCTTTAAAATCCTGGTCTAAAGATTCTGCTTGAGTTAAAATTGCATTTACTTTATCTTCTAGAGTTGTAAAAATTTCTATGTCTGAAACTGATTTTTTTCTTTTTGTAGAAATTAATAAAGATTTTACACTTTGAAGCATTTCTAAACTATCTAGCTGTTTTTTTAGCTCCCACATTTTTCTTAAATTTTCTGACGTACCTCTTTCATTTTCCGGTATAGCCATAATATCAGCATATGCTACCTCTGTTCTATTTAAGGCCTCTCCCATCGCATCTACAAGATTAAATAAATCTTCTACTTTTGTTACTCTTTGTAAACTATTTTCTAGCCTCCTTAAAGTAGTTAGCTGCTCATCATTAATTTGGTCTTCAGGTAATTTATTTATTTCATATAACTCTTGCGTTATTCTAACTCGTGCATTATCAACTAGCTCTTTTAATTTTACTTCTTCTTTACTAGCTTGTATATATGGGCTTAAAGGATTAACCATACCTTCAGATCTTAATTTTCCTGCAAACATTTCTTCTGCAAGTACTGCAGCTGTATTAGGACTAACTCCAAATAATTTACCTATAGCTCTAAATAATCTATTAAATAATTTTTGCAGTCTATTAGGATTTTTTCTAACAATTTTAGCTCCTTCTAAGCCTATTGCAGTAGCTAACACTTCTTTATCTAGCATCTCTCCTTGTAATTCAGGATACGCTTGCTCTACTTGCTTATACAATTCTGTATCTCTTAATTCTGCTATAGCTTGAGCAACAACCGGATCACTTACGCCTAATAAATCTATGTATATATGCCCAAATTCATGGTATGTAGTATCTTTTTTAACTTTTTCTGGATTAATTCTTATTGTAGGATTTTGACCTTCTACATAAGCATCAACTTGCCCAATATTATCTATACTAGTGTCAAATTCTACTTCAACTGTAATTCCTGCTTTAGCAAATGACTCTTGTAATTCTCCTGCTACTCTATATGCATTTTTAAGTTCTTCTTCTTCTAAGTTAGAGAATTTACTATTACTAGTATTTTCTCTTCTAGCTAATTCATCTAAAAAAGCATCATTACGTTCTGCTCCTGAGACTTGTTCTGGAGCTACAAATCTTAAGTACTGATCAACTTCTGTTTTGTCATTACTTGTAATATCTGCATTAGCAGGGCCTTCAGCTGGTATTCTTTTTAAAAGGTTTTCATTTATAGTTAATACATGCAACTCTGCAGCTGGAGAATAAATTGTTTGCGGAGTCATTTTTACATACTCTGTAGAAATTAATCCTGGATACTTATTATTTATTCTTTTAATATCTCTAAGTGCAGCTCTAAAATTATTTTGTTGTACATAAATTGTATTTTTAAATTTTTTAGTAGCTATACTGTGATCTCTTAATATCTTATGTACTTTGTTTACATTCTTATTTTCTGGAGCAACAGTATCCATATACCCAAATAACTCTGTGTATAGTTTACTTTCCATTCCATTTAAATAATACTTACATGCCATAGTTTAACATTTTTTATTTATTATATCGTCTTCGTCTTTTATCTCTTCATTTTTTTCTGTAAGATAAAACTCATTTGGCATTCTTTCTGTATTTACAGCATTTAAATTAAAACTAAAGACGCTTTTATTTTCTAAATTTGTTGTTCCTACTTCAAGAACTTTATTAGGGACTCCTAAAGGAGATAGTTGTTGGTATGTAGCATCTCCTATAAATACATACATTGTCCCATTTTTTGTTCTAAAATATTGTAAATATCCTTTTTTATTATTAAATACTCTAGGATTTTCTGGAGTAAAACTAATTACACCATTAACTACTTGACTTCTTCCTACTTTTACTGTAGGTAATAAAGGTTTTTTATTAACTATTCTGTTTCCATAGTTTCTTACAAACTCATGTGTAAAGTTACCAAAACTTAAGTAATTAGAACTATTTAGTTGTTGAATTTCTTGCTCAAAAAATTCTACAGGGGATCCTACTCCTGGGTTTAGCATATCTGTTGTAAACACTTCTGAAGGTATTAAGTCTATATAACTACCGTATGTAGGAGAAAAACCATTTGTTAAAAATTGGTTTGCTACTAAAACTTTTCCAAAATTACGTATTTTATCTTCTGGATGAGTTAACATCATAAATAAACCATTACTTATCTCATTTTTATCAGCTGTAGATAAGTCTGTTCCAGTATCTAGTACTATTCTTGTTATACCTGTTTCGTTATTACTAGAATCTTCTTTTAATAACCTATAAAATGGATTGCTATTTAATTCAGGGTACTGTAATCCAATTTCTCTTAGTCTAAGTACTATATTTTTAGGACTTTCTTTTGTGTATAAATTTTCTATTACTGCTTTAGAAAGTAAATCAGATAAAGGACTGTGAGGCTGAGTCATAATAGTTAAGTTTAACGCTCTATCTATAAACTTATGTTGGTTTGCACTAAGAATATCTGTTTGTAAAATTTGTTTTAGATCTTCTTTTGCCCCTTTAAATGCAGTACTGTTTTGAATAAATCCTAGAGTATTCATATTATCTATTATAGTATCAAGAACTTTTCTATATGCAATACCTATATGATTCTCTGGACTAGATGTTCCTTGTTGATGTAATATATAGTCTTTTGCTCCTTTTATTAAACTTTGACTTCCTAAGAAAAAAGATTCAGTATCTAAATGATTATTTATAGATGAAATTTCGTTAAGATTATCTAAGTTTCCAGGTGTAATTATTTTATTTACTCTTTGTAATTGTTTACCTGCCATATAAAATTTTGCAAAATTTATTAAAAGTCTATCATCAGGAATACTTTTTATAGAGTCAAAAGTCATATTAGTTATATCTCCATCTTTCATATCTATAGCTTCTAATAACTTATTTTCTGGAATACTGTTTATAGTTGCATTTTCAATTAGTTTTACAATAGCAGGCTGTGTTAAAAATTCTACCACTGTTGTAATTGGTATTCCGGTCATTAGCATTAATCCAGCTACAGGTATTGTGTACACATTATCATTTATATCTAATTGTATAGGTGATTTTGCAGCATCTACAGCTGCAGACAAGTACTCAGAAATATTTGCATCAGTATATTTACCTTCTAAGTCTATTGTAGCAATTCTAGACATTTTTTGCCCGTTAATTATAGGAGCAAAATCAGAATCTATATTTAAAACTTTTAATGTTTCTGCTACGTTTCTACCTGCAAGCATGTTTGACCATAATCCTCTACCTGCAATTCCTACTTTGTTTCTACTTTCCATTTGTAGTTCTGACAAAGGATTATTATAATTTATTTTTTTACTAGATACTGCTAACCGGTCTAATGTATCATTTGATACTGGAGTCATAACTTCTTGTAGATGCTTTTTATCTAGTAATATACTTTTAAATACTTCGTATATAATATTATTTCTTTCTTGTTTAGCAGTAAGTTTACCTATTTCTTTAAATATAAGGTGCAGTTTATCTATGTCAAAATCACTACCCTGTTGTATAGTTAGGGCCCCTGGAACCATAATAGCTTTAGAATAATTCTCAGGTAAAAAGTCAACAACTTTAAATACCATTGCAGAGCTCTTACCTTGTTGCGGTATACGATACCCTATAAACTCTAATCTAGGATCTCCTTTAAAGTCTGCAGCAGTTTTACCTTCTATTTCTTCTGCTGTAAATCCAAGAGTACTAGCTTTTATTCTTACTTCTGCGCCTCCATTACTACCGTTGTACATTTCTAGCTCTCCACTAAGATCATGCCCTCCTAGTTCTGCTATTTGTACTGCTTCTATACCTTTTAACTTTTGATTGTAAATTTCTTTACGAAATATACCTGCAACCATTGTTTCAAACTTAGACGTAAAATTTGGAAAACTTAGTGGTATCCTAAATTTGTAGTCAAATGGTCCATTAGGTATAATATCTAAACCGTCTAAATAGTTTTGAGGTAACTCTTTATCTTTAATTTCCTGTTCTATTCTACCTCTAAGCAATTTTAAATGATTTAGTTTGGCATTTTTGTGCTCAATAGTTTCTTTATCTTTAATCTTAGCAACTTGACTTATTCCTAACTTTCTTAATACTCTGCTAGTATCTTCTTCTATGTTTTCACTAATAGCCATCCCAAACATTTCCTGAAGCATAGCCCCTGGAATCTTTTTTCCTTCATAAGTATACATTTCATTAGGAAGCACATTAGTAATAATATTTTTTCTAATTTGTCTATTAAATACAACTTTTCCTTTTTCTTCTGTAGGAATCATTTGCGGAAATCTTAATTTACTAGAATCCATAACCATTGGAGTAGAAACATCTAATATTCCTGTTCCTTGAAAATCTTGTACATTAACTTTTGCTCCTTTTGTAGCGCTTTCTGTGTGAACTACATGTATACTATTTTGTCTAAATGCGTCAAGCATTGTTTCTAAATACTTAAAATCTTTTGCAAGCTGTGGAGTTACTACCATATATGAATTTTTATCCATATGCATAGTACTAAGTCCGTTTTTTACATTTGTTTGTTCATGATACGGCTTTAAAGGTATAGTAGGTCTATTGTAATCTCCTCCAGCTAAGTATTCTTGATACGCATCTTCATCTAACTTATTATCCCATTTACCCATACCTTGCATGATCCCGCGGTACATGTCTAGACTAATAAAAGATTGTGCATCTGATTTATTTGTACTTCTATATTTTTCAGCTATCTCTCTGTCTAACCCATTTTTTACTAAACTTTCTACAACAGCGTCTGATTTTTCTGTATCTGTGTAGTCAAAATCTCTTACTACTAATGCATTATATTGCGGCATCATACCATATTGTGGATCATTTTGGTCAAAGCCTTGTATAGCTAGTTTACTTCCAGGCGTATTTAATAAGCCACTACGCTTGTAAAAATCTGCTTCATTTTTTGCAAAAGAATAGCCACTTCTTAAAAATTTAGTAACTTCTATTCTTCCTACAAACTCTTGGAATATAAAATTTTTTATAAAATCTGTTTGTAAATTGTTACTGTTTAAAGATGAATCAACATCCACAGGTAATCTAATGTCAAAATTTTGTAAAGTTTGCTTCATTTCTTTTTCAAACTCTGCTAGCATATTTTCAACATAGATTACTTGTTGATCTAATAATTTATTAAATGCTCTTATTTCTGTTTTGTCTGTTTTATTTAAAAAAGCTTCTAATAACTTAGACATAGTTCCCTCAGTTGTTTTTATGTCTTCTAGCCCATAAATTTGTGTCATTATAAATACAGAACCATCTCCAGCATAAGGATTACTACCTTTATTATAATGATACCCTTCTATTAATTTAGATGTGTTATTTGTTTTTCTAGCATTTTGTATTTCTCTGTTTGCTTGGGCTATTCTAGCAAGGTCTTGTATAATAAGGCCTTCTATTATATCTTTCCTTTCTAGTGCAATATTAAACTTTTTTAAAGCACTCATTTTAGGTATTTGTATAAACCCTAAATTTGGACGGTCCGCTTGTATGTGTATAGCAGAATAAGCAAAGTCACTATCTTTGTTTGCGTATCCTATCATCCTTTCTATTAAAGATGTTTTATTATTTTGACCTTCATAATCTACAACATTATTTTGTGTTTTATATGCATCTAAAGTATAGTTTTTAAAACCTTTTCTTGCTTTACTGCTTGTTTTTAAAACTTGAAATAGTATTGAATTATATCTAGTATCAGGTGTAAACTCAGTAGGAGGCACAAAGAAAGGGTCTGTTTCTAAATCAGCAAAATACTTTTCTCTTTCTTCTGCTTGTTGCGGATCATTAATTAATTCTATAAGTTCATCTACAGATGTTGGTTGATTAATAGGGTAATATGCTTTATTTGTACCACTAATAAATGTACCAAAAGGTTGGCTGTCAAATAAAATAGATAGTTCTGCAATTTTTTCAATAATAGTACCTTGTTCGGTATGAAAATTTTTATCTGGAGTTTTCTCTAAGACTAATAAGAGTTTTCCAAAATTTAATTTAGGACCAAATGCAAAATCATTTAAAAGATAACCTTTAGTAACACCTTCCTCATTACCTAATTCGTAGTACTTTTTTAAATTTTCTTTTGTAGACTCTAATGTAGGTCCGTAGTTCATTCCTAATTCCCACAAATATGTTCCTAATGCATCTATTTGCGCTTCACTCCACTCTGCTAAATCTCTATTGCTTTGTGCTGTTTTTACTATTTCCCATGCGTTTTGTATACGCTCTAACTTTTCCGGTTTAACTTCAAGTATTCCGTTAACTTCTCTATAAGGAGATCTTGGGTTTACTGTTATATACTCTACAGAATTATTTTTAAAGTCCTGTTTTGATCTTCTTGTAACACTACTTTGATTAGAATTAATAATTAAATTTCTAGTTGTACCATCTGATTGCTTTTCTTTCTTAAACAATAAAAATCTTTTATATGTATTTTTAAATGCTGTAAATATAGCAGCTTTCTGTCCTGAATTTAATCCTACTAATCTTTCTGTAATTGCTTGCACTTCAGGTTTGTACTCTGAATAGTAATCTAATTTTGATACCATAGCATCAAAGTTTGGTTGACTAACTGCTGCTTCTGTTAAAATAGACACTACTCTGGCTAAAGGTAAAGTTTCTGGATACCCTAGTATATTAGTCCCTACTTTAATATTTGTTAAAAGCGTTTTGGCCCTTTCAGACAATTTAGTTTTAGGGTCTTCTTGTATTCTAGACATATTATAGATTCTTATAAACTCTTCATCTATTTCTTCTATAAGAGAGCTTTTATCTAATAATTTCATGTCTTGTGTAGACAAACTGTCTCGTAGTAAATCAAATACTCCTACTGTTTGTATATTTCCTAGTGCGTCATATTTAGTATCCCATTGGTCATAAGCACTTATAAATACATCCCA
>Ga0222717_10000877_pt1 | contig 25294 bp, 11 predicted proteins | sample C33_18DmetaG_FD_165053 | JGI IMG/M metagenome (GOLD analysis project Ga0222717, IMG submission 165053) | Estuarine water microbial communities from San Francisco Bay, California, United States - C33_18D | ecosystem: Environmental > Aquatic > Marine > Unclassified | place: USA: California... | reverse complement strand
ATAGGTCTTAGAAATATTCTAGTAACCAATTGGTCTAAGCCACCTGCACCTTCTATCGAAGATATTGCAGATTTAGATAAAGGAGATGCTAAAAGAGTAAGAATGCTTGATGGCGACATTATTCGTATATTTGAAACAGCACATAATGAAGCACAACCTGAGTTATTGTATGACTATGTAAACGAACACGTCAATATTACAATTGATGTTAGAACCGCACAAAGTAGAGAGAGACTTAGTGAATTAAGAGATGAGGTAAGAAGAATACTTTATGCATTCCGTAAAGGAGATGGAACTAATTTTGATAGAGTAATATACAAGACAAGAACTGATTTGTCTGATAGAACAAAGAAATTATTTAGATATACATTACAATGTGAAGTTGTTACTTTTGCATCATTGGCAACATCTGATGATGTATTTGTCAATCCTGCAACAGGTGCAGTAGTTGGTTCTACAACATATCAAACCTATGATGGCGATTTGGCTGCAATAGCAAATCTTACTCCTACTGACGGTCATACAATTATTGGTAATGGCACTACATGGGTTACTTCAGCAGTTACAGGAGACATAACAGGGGTTACTGCGGGTACAGGACTATCGGGTGGTGGTTCATCAGGTGCAGTTACACTAAATGTGGCAGGATTAACCATTTCAGAATTTGCAGCAAATACAATACAACTTAGCAGCGAATCGTTTGCAGATAATGATACATCTCTAATGACATCGGCAGCGATTGCAGATAAAATTGAATCCTACGGCTATACAACGCAGGTGGGCGATATTACAGGGGTTACAGCAGGAAGTGGCCTTACAGGGGGGGGTACAAGCGGCACAGTTACTGTTTCTTTAGATTTGAAAGACGAAGATAACATGGCATCTAATTCTGCAACTCATGCTGCATCTCAACAGTCTATCAAGGCATACGTTGATTCTGAAGTAACTTCATTGATTGATTCTGCGCCGGGTGCATTAAACACTTTGAATGAACTTGCTGCGGCATTGAATGATGATGCATCCTTTTCTACAACTATTACTACAAGCATAGGAACTAAACTTGCAAAGGCAAGCAATCTATCCGATCTTGCTAATGTAGTAACTGCAAGAGGTAATCTTGGTTTAGGTTCACTTTCTACTTTATCTAGTATAGACATTAGTTCTAATACAAATCTTGCAGCATCTGCCCCCATTGTATTAACAGGAGATACGCTATCTCTTGCTGATCCTGCAAATCTTTCTGAATTAAATGAATCAACCGATGCTACTGATGATAAAATACTCCTTTGGGATGAATCGAGTTCAACATGGAAATACATGACTCTTGATAACTTACAAGATTCGATAGATACTTCTTCAAATGATACAAATACTACTTACAGCATTAGTACCGCAGTATCTAGTGATGATGCTAATATTGTTTTGACTGATTCAAGCGGCACAACAGATACAGTAAAAATTGCAGCAGGTACAAATATATCTGTAAGTCATTCAACAGATACAATTACATTAGCAGCAACCAATACTCAACTATCTACTGAAGCAGTTCAAGATATAATTGGCGGCATGGTTGATGGTGGAACGGAAACAAGAATAGGAGTTACCTATGATGATACTAACGGAAAAATTAACTTTGTTGTAGATGACATGACAGCAGACACTAACACTTTCAGAACAGTAACAGCAGGAGGCAACACATTAGGTGCTAGTGAAACTTTAGCGTTTACAGCAGGGTCTAACGTATCAATAAGTGAATCAGGCGGGGCAGTTACCATTACTTCTACTGATACCAACACTCAATATTCTGTTGGAGATGGAGGACTCACTCAAAACAATTTTACAGATGCTCTTAAATCAAAATTAGATGGTGTAGAAGCGTCTGCCGATGTAACAGATACTGCTAACGTAAAATCCGCATTGGGAAGTGCAATAGGAGGTAATGCACTTCAAATTGGAGATGGTAGTACGACTACTACATTCCCCGGTTCAATTGTTGTTACAGGAACTACAACTACAAATCATGTAGAAACAGTTTCAACATCTAATGGTGTTGTCTTTGAAGGCTCTAATGCAGACGACAATGAAGTAACTCTCAAGGCAGCAACAGTAAGTGCAGATCGTACAATTACTTTACCTGATGCAACAGGTACTGTTGCCTTGACAAGCCAACTTACATCCGACACGAATACTCAAAATGTGTTTACTTCATCTTTTGTTGATTCGACTAATGACATCTTATTACGTCTAACTAAGAGTGGTGCAAGTAGCGGAACACAAGATATTAAGTTTGTAGCAGGAACTAATGTTACTTTGACTCATACCGATGCTAACAACATAACAATTGCATCTACTGATACAAATACTGAATATTCAGTAGGAGATGGCGGTTTAACTCAAAACAATTTTACTAATACTCTTAAATCTAAACTTGATGGTATAGCCGCATCAGCAAATAATTATGTTCATCCTAATCATAGTGGTGAAGTAACATCTACTGCTGATGGTGCTACTGTTATCGCAGACAATGTAATAGATGAAGCAAATCTCAAAGTAACCAATTCACCTATTGATAATTATTTACTTAGTTACGATCAAGCAACAACCGGGTTTACTTGGGTAGCGGCAGGTGCAGGTGGAGAGAACAATCAGAATGCTTTCAGCACCATATCAGTATTAGGACAGGATGACGTAGTTGCAGATGCCGCTACTGACACTCTAACTTTTGCTGCGGGTTCTAATGTAACTTTGACTACAAATGCTTCAAATGATACTGTTACAATAGCATCTGCTGACACTAATACTCAACTTTCAACAGAACAGGTGCAAGACATAGTAGGTGCAATGTTCGGTTCAAATACTGAGACTAGAATAACCGCAACGTATCAAGATGGAGATGGCACTATTGATTTGGTAGTGGATGACATGACGGCTGACACTAACACTTTCAGAACTATTACTGCGGGCGGCAATACATTAGGCGCAACAGAAACATTAGCCTTTACAGCAGGATCTAATGTAACTATTTCTGAAAGCGGCGGGGCTGTAACTATTGCATCTACTGATACTAATACTGAATATTCAGTAGGTGATGGCGGCCTTACACAAAACAACTTTACTAATGCTTTGAAAAGTAAATTAGATGGAATCGCCGCCTCTGCTAATAACTATTCTATTTCTTCAGATCTTTTAGATGAAGATAATATGGCTAGTAATAGTGCAACTAAAGCAGCAAGCCAACAATCAATCAAAGCATATGTTGATGCAGAGGTAGCAGGATTAGTAGATACCGCACCTGCTGCTTTGAATACATTAAATGAATTAGCAGCCGCTTTAGGAGATGATGCTAATTTCTCAACTACAACTGCTACATCATTAGGTGAAAAGTTAGTAAAAACAAGCAATTTATCTGATTTGGCTAATGCAGGTACGGCTAGAAGTAATCTAGGATTGGGTGCTGCGGCAGTTAAAGGTGTAGCAACAGACGGTGCAGGGGGTGTTGCTGATGGTGAAAGTGATTTAGTAACCGGAAATGCGGTGTTTGATTACATAGCCGCACAAGGTTTTGGAACAGGTGCAGGAGACATAACAGCAGTAGTAGCAGGTACAGGATTATCAGGTGGGGCTACAAGCGGTTCAGCAACTGTAAATTTAAGTCATCTAGGCATAGAATCATTATCAGATCCGGGTGCAGACAAATTACTGATTTGGGATGACTCCGCAGGGGCTATCGTTTTTGCTACTCCCAATGATAATCTTGCAATAAGTGGCACTAACGTAAATGCAACAGACACTAACACCGATACACAACTTACAACAGAACAAGTTCAAGATATAGTAGGTGGAATGTTAGTAGGTACTGAGACTAGGATTGGTGTTTCTTATGACGATACTAATGGTAGGATTAATTTTGTTGTAGATGATATGACAGCAAATGATAACACCTTTAGAACCATTACTGCGGGTGGAAATACATTAGGCTCTACTGAAACATTAGCATTTACCGCAGGGTCAAATATTACTATTACTGAATCCGGGGGTGCTGTAACAATAGCATCTGCGGATACTAACACTCAACTTACAACAGAAGCGGTTCAAGATATAGTCGGAGGTATGTTAGTAGGAACAGAAACAAGGATAGGAGTCTCCTATGATGATACCAACGGCAGAATCAATTTTGTTGTAGATGATATGACGGCAAACGATAACACCTTCAGAACAATTACCGCAGGGGGTAATACACTAGGTTCTACTGAGACTCTAGCCTTTACAGCAGGTAGTAACGTAACAATAACTGAGTCAGGTGGTGCTGTAACTATTGCTTCAACCGATACTAACACTCAATTGACATTAAAAGATGAAGATAACATGGCTAGTAATAGTGCTACTGCTGCCGCTTCTCAGCAATCAATCAAGGCTTATGTAGATGCAGAAGTAGCAACAAATGCTGCTGCGATAACAGCAATAACAAATGGTGCGCCATCTTTACTTAACACACTAGATGAATTAGCCGCCGCTTTGGGGGATGATGCTAACTTTGCTACCACAACTGCTACTTCATTAGGTGAAAAATTAGTAAAGACAAGTAACTTATCTGATTTAGCCAATGCAGGTACAGCACGAAGCAATTTAGGATTAGGTGCAGCCGCATTAAAGGCAGTAGCAACCGATGGTTCAGGGGGTGTTTCTAATGGCGAAAGTGGATTAGTTACAGGTAATGCAGTATTCGATTACATAGCAGCACAAGGTTTTGGATCAGGTGCAGGAGATATTACTGCCGTAGTTGCAGGAACAGGTCTTAGTGGTGGTGCTACAAGTGGTAGTGCAACTCTCAGTATTCCGAATCAAGGTAGTGTATCTGCTGGATCATATACGAACTCAAACATCACAGTTGACGCAAGAGGAATCATCACAGATATTAGCAATGGTTCAAGTGGTTTAGCGGGTTCTATATCTAGCACACAAGTTGCATTTGGAACAGGAACAGATACGGTAGGCGGAGATGCTAACTTTACATTTGATTCAACGGATGATATATTAAGTGTTGAAAAAATAAAGACCCAAGTTATCATAGAAGTTCAAAATAATACTGCTTCTTCAATTGCTAAAGGTAGTGCCGTTTATGTTAGCGGAGAAGGATCTCATCCTTCTGTAACTAAAGCAAGAGCCGATTCATCTTCAACAATGCCTTCTCTTGGAATAGTTACAAACAATATTGGCACATCATCTAGTGGTTATGTATCAACTAACGGAATTTTAACAATTAGTAGCACATTGATAGATGATACTCTTTCTGACCCGTCTGATGTTGGTTCGACTTTGTATGTTAGCCCAACTACTGCCGGAAATATGACTATTACAAAACCAACAACTTCAACTCATTTAATTCAAAATATCGGAAGAATTGTTGATATTAACGGTTCAAATATTAAAATTGCAATATCAAATATAGGAAGGACAAATGATGTTCCTAATACTATCAGTATTACAGGTAGCATAACAGGTTCGTCAATTATCAAATCCGGTGGAACTTCTTCTCAATTTTTGAAAGCCGATGGTAGTGTTGATTCTTCTGCTTACTCGACAACAGTAGGAACTGTAACATCTGTTTCAGTAGGAACAGGATTAGATGTTTCAAATTCAACCACTACACCTTCAATCACTCTCGACCTATCTGAGTTTACAGACATGACTGCTACTATGATTGGAACTGATGAGTTCATAGTATTAGATGCAGGTTTGGAAAGGAGAAAAGCAGCAAATGAAATAGGGTTAAGCATCTTCAATAATGATAGTGGTTTTACTAGCAATGTCGGAGATATAACGGGAGTAACAGCAGGAACGGGTTTGTCAGGTGGTGGTTCTAGTGGTTCTGTAACTCTCAATGTGAGTGGATTGACTGTTTCTGAATTGGCCGCAGGTAGTATCCAATTGAGTTCTGAATCATTTGTAGATAATGATACATCATTAATGACTTCAGCCGCAATTAATGATAGAATAGAATCATTTGGTTACACAACCAATACGGGCGACATTACAGGCGTAACAGCAGGAACGGGTCTTAGTGGTGGCGGTTCTAGCGGTGGAGTTACACTCAATATTGATTTGAAAGATGAAGATAATATGTTGTCAAACTCAGCAACACACGCTGCATCTCAACAATCAATCAAAGCCTATGTTGATACGGAAGTAGCGGGATTAGTTGATTCTGCCCCTGCTGCATTAAATACTTTGAATGAATTGGCCGCAGCGTTAGGTGATGATGCAAATTTCTCAACAACTATTACTAATAGTATTGGCACTAAACTTGCCAAGTCAAGCAATCTCTCAGACCTTGCTAATGCAGGAACAGCAAGAACTAATCTTGGTTTAGGTTCTTTAGCAACATTATCGTCTGTTGCTTTTTCTAACATAGCAGGGGCAGCAGTTCAACTAAGTAGTGAATCTTTTGCCGACAATGATACTTCTTTAATGACATCTGCTGCAATTAACGATAGAATTGAATCATTCGGATATACAACCAATACGGGAGACATTACTGCCGTAGTTGCGGGTACGGGATTATCAGGCGGGGCTACGTCAGGTAGTGCAACTGTAAACTTAAGTCATTTAGGAATTGAATCGTTATCTGATCCTAATGCGGATAGAATACTCATATGGGATGATTCTGCGGGTGCGGTGGCTTGGGCTACTCCTAATGATAATCTTGCTATTAGTGGTACTAATGTTAATGCAACGGACACCAATACTCAATTATCTACCGAACAAGTCCAAGATATTGCAGGATTATTAGTGGCAACCGGCGGCACTAAGACAAGGATTTCGGTTACTTACGATGATACTAACAACAATATGGATTTCGTTGTTGACGATATGAATTTCTCAGTCTCTGACATAACGGGTGCAACTTCCCTAACGAGTGGTTTAGCCTCAACAGATGAGTTCGTGATAAACGATGCCGGAGTATTAAAGAGAATGGATACATCTGTATTGCAGACATATATGCAAAATAATTTAACATTTACAACTGATACCAATACAACCTATTCAGCAGGTACTAACATATCACTAAGCGGTACTACTTTCAATGTTGATGATGCTTTCTTAGTCAATAATGCTAACGATACAACAACAGGCACTATTACTGCGGGTGGTTTTACAACAGCAGGAATAGTTGATGGTGTTAATTTCAAAGTAAATGGCGGTCAAGGTTCTGACGGTCAAGTTCTAACTTCAACAGGAAGCGGAGTTGCTTGGGAAAATGCCGCAGGTGGTGGTGCTTCTGCTATTGGTGATTTATCAGATGCAATCACTACTGCTACTTCTAACATAGGATTAGGTAGTGGTGCTTTAGATTCATTAACAGCAACTAGCGGTAATTACAACGTAGCATTAGGAATTGATGCTGGAACAGCAATTACAACAGGAGATAGAAATACAACAATAGGGTACGATGCTGGAGATTCAATAACTACGGGTAGTAATAACGTAGCGATTGGTTCAAACGCATTAGATGGTTCAACTACGGGTTCAGAAAGTAATAACGTAGCAATTGGTTATCAAGCAATAGGTGGGCCGTTGAATGGTGGGTCAGGTCATGTTGCTGTTGGTTATTTAGTAGGTGACGCGATTACTTCTGCAAACCAATGCACCTTAATGGGATATTTAGCAGGTTCAAGTATAACAACAGGTAATTTTAATACTGGATTAGGAGCAAACTCATTATTCTCAGTAACAACAGGCACTAACAATACGGCAGTAGGATATGAGGCCGGATTTGGTTTTGATACAGAATCACATAACGTAGCAGTTGGTTATAGAGCATTTAGACAACAAAGCGGAACGCACTCGGTAGCAATAGGGGCGTTTTCACAATACGGAGCAGGTGCAGCCAATGTAGGTGATTACAATGTCTCAGTTGGTGGTTATTCCTTAGAAAAAATAACAAGCGGAGATAATAACGTAGTAATGGGTTATGAAGCAGGGGAGTTAGTAACTACGGGTTCAAGCAATTTACTAATAGGTCATACTGCCGGAGATAATATTACAGCAGGTTCTAACAATGTTGTTATTGGTGCAGCAGATGTTCCGAGTGCAACAGGAGACGACCAATTATCAATAAGTTCCGGTGATGGTGGAGTTACTTGGATTACAGGAGACTCTAATGGCGGCATTGCATCTAAAGCAAAAGTTGTAGCAGTATCAAGTAATACAACACTAACAGAAGCACAATCAGGATCATACGTTTATTGGACAGCAGGTTCTTGCACATTACCTACAAGCGCAACAGTAGGTACACAATTTACTATATTCAACAATACAGGTTCTAGTGCAACAGTAGGTCTTGGTACAAACAATTCTATTGTAAGTAATTGGGCTACTAATGCGGCAGTAGCAGACAATGAAGCAACATCATACATTTGCGTGTCTGCTACAAATTGGGTACAAGTAGGTTGATAGTATGAGTTTTGTAGGTACAGTTGGTTCAGTAGCACAAGCGGCTTATGCAGCAGCAGCAGGTGGCGCAACAGGCGTAAGCATAGCAACAACTTCTAGTGGCAATTATGATAATGCAGTTATTGTTTCAATGACACCAACAGGCTCTAGTGGAGAACAAGCACTTGCCTCTAACGATGGTAGCGACTTCTCAGGTGGTTCGGGTGCGATAGATTTGTCTTATGGCTCTGATTACAACGCACAAGTTTTGGCAGGTAGTGGCGTACTTAGTTTCTTTACAAAAGCATTTTGTAGAGCAACCGCCCCTGCCGGTGGGAATATAGACAGTTATACTTGGGATTTAGATAGTCCATCAAACAGTATTAGTACGGCAGGGGGAAGTCCCGTTGCTACACAATCGTTTAGTGGTACACCAATAAGCGGGTCGGGCGAAGAAGGTGCTAACGATGCAACAGGAAGCGTAGGAGTGGGTGAAAAAGTCGGTCTTACTCACGCATCGGGAGGTCGAGGGTATTTACTACTAGGGGTAGGCGACCATATTCAATGGAAGTGCCAATGTCAAGTATCTGCCGGAGGCGTTGATGTTGATGCTTCTGAAATAACAATAAAAATAGATGTGGTTTGATGACTCGATGGGAAGTAACAGGAATCCCCGATGGGGAGAGTGGTGATTTTAAGATTCAAAGTTGCACGACAACCACAGGCGAAGGCTCTTGGTTGAACTATGTAAATCATAAACAACTAACCGGCGGGCCTTACACAGTTCTATATCAAAAAATGTATGGACATTGGCTAAATATTATGCAAGATACAGAAGCAGAATACACAGAACATGATTGGTTGTTGGCTCGTTTGTCAGGAGATATTCTAATAGGTGGATTAGGTATAGGTATGATAAATATACCATTACTAGAATCTAGTGATGTAACTAGTGTAACCATAGTAGAGAAGAATCAAGATGTAATAGACCTAGTATGGGCTAACTGTGCTAAAGATGATAGATTCACATTAATTCATGCCGACATAAATACATGGACTCCGCCCGAAGGAAGTAGTTGGGATGTGGCATGGTTTGATACATGGCTAACTTTCGATGAATCAAACTCGGATTACATTGAACGAATGAATGATAGATACGGTTCGTATGTTTCAGAAATGAATGGTTGGGAATGGCCTAGCGAGTAGAATGAAAATTAACTGATTAAACAAATCCTATAAACAATTGCACGATAGGAGTTATTATGACTTTACAGATTAGTTACGATACTTCTTATGGAATCAATTGCCCTAAAGCAATATGTGTAATAACAGATTTACGTTGCAATAAAAAAATTGATATGCAAAATGCCGATACAGACAATGACGGCCAAGATGAACAAATCACCGTAAAACGATTCATAGTATCGTATAACGGAAAAATATATGCAGATCAAACAGCCTATAACGATGACAAATCACCAATAGGCGGTTTCAATGGCAGTTTTGAGTTATACGATGGAGACAAGAAAAATCATTACAATATTGTCAAACAATGCTATAATAATATGAAAGAACAAGATTTGTTTGCAAATGGAATAGACCTTTAGAAAATACGAACCTTATCCTGTCATAACTGATAGAGTTAAGAACCATGTATATATCGGCAGTATATGGCTAAGAAAACTCCGCCCGCACCTGAAGATGTTGAACTACCTCCTGTACCTCCCCAAGAAGTAGATATTGAACAATTAATAAATTTGACTCGTGCATTACAAATGCAAACCGCAGATCGTTTATCATTTATTCGTATATTTCAACAAGCATTCACTACAATAGAGGGTGCAATGGGCGTTTTGCAATCAGATATTTCACAATTAAATGCAGGTATTGAGGCTAGAAACGCTCAAAATCAAGAAAACTCAACACAAGATGAGCCTGAAAAGACTGATGAATAGAACCACTTAAGGATGATTGCACGTCTAGTGGTAGTTGATAACTATGGCGAATGCACTATTCAAGGGCGACTTAGCAGAAGTTTCCTTCGGGAAAGAAACAGGATTACACGGTCAGGGCGATGCGGCTTCAACCGGGTTTGAAACGACAGTTAGCGGAAATACTTCTACAATTGTAATTGGTAGTAATTCTGCAAACTATTGGAGAGAAAAATTACCTGACAATGTTCTTGTCGGTTGTGTTTTGAGAATTAATGCTTCAACAGGAAATATGCTTTCTGATGATTATGCATCTACTCGCCGTACATTTTACATTACAGCATGGAATACTACTGATCATACATTGACAATTCAGCCAAATCTAGCATCGGGCGCAGTTACTGCTGACGCTAATGCATCATTTACAATTGATAGTTTTAGATCTCCTACCTTTGAAGCAGGTATGTCCGATACAGAAAACAATCACAAAGTAAAGACAGACCAATTCATCGGACTTCTAAATGAATTAGGATTACCTGAGCCTGAAATTGATGTAAGAAAACAACACGTTGTTGGAATGGGTCGAGATGTAAATGTAATAACAAGTGGTCGAGAAACGCTTTCAGGCGGTAGTCTTGAGATTAATGCACATAGCCTTAGATGGTTGAAATATGCATTGGGCGGCCATACTGCAAAGAGCAACGGGTCTTGTTCAACTGCTGCCGCATCTACAAATACTGTAACAACTAAAGTTTTTAATGTTGGTGCTGATGATGACGTAACAGGTAGAGCCGAATTACAATCTAATTCATCTACTGCGGCTGATTATGACACCATAGCAACAGACGGTACTGTATTTTCAGGTGGGGCATGGCCTTTTACAGCAGGAGATAACGTATTAATTGGTGCTAAAGTTGCATCTGTTGAAAACACAACAACTGCTAGACTTACTTCAATTGCAGTATTTGCAACTAATGGCAGTACAGACGGCGGAATTATCAAAGTAAATAATAGCGGCACTACAAGTTACGCATCTTATTCAAGCGTAAGCAGTAATGACTTAGAAGGCGTGGCTGATATTGATTCGGGCGCAGCAGCCCTTATTCTTACACCTCTCAAATGTGTTGCAGTATTAGCACCAATTGCAGCAGCAATAACTGAAGGAGATACAAGAATAAACGTGGGTGCAACAGTTAGAGCAATGTATGCAGCAGGAGACTATATACAAATTATAGACAAAGATACTCATCAAATACCCGGTCAAGACGCAACACCACCTACAATATTCAAACATGAAATTCGTAGAGTAATTGCAGTTGAAGGCAATTATGTTCATGTTGAAGAACCATTCACCTTTTCACACGCTGTTGGTTCATGTGGTCTTGATAGATTAAGATACAATGCTGCTGCTGAAGAAGGTAGCCCAAACATTGCATCATCTACCAAAGAATTACAAAACGGTGTGGATCATACAATCTTCGGTCATACAACTTTGCCTTCTTTTACCATAGAACAATCATTCCGTAATTCTGATGCTACACCGGGCGGAGAGCAATTACTTCGCTTGTATAGCGGCTGTAAAGCAAACGGTGCATCATTATCAGCAGATACTGAGGGTGAATTGAAACTATCAGTAGAGTATGAAGCAAGCCGTTCATATACAGATACAGGCGGCAGATTCACCCCACACCGTATGTTTGACAATACTGCAAACACATCTGCTAACAGAAAAGTTAGTGGTATAGCGGTTGATGGCGAGAAACCATACTTATTCCAAGATATTAGTATTGAGATATTTGGTCGCCCTGTATTGAGAGCAACCGAGTTTAACATTAGTGTTGCAAACAACAATACTTCACGATGGTACATTAGAGGATTTGAAGGAACAACATCTGATAACGACCAAGTGCAACACGGTGCAACTCAAACATCATTAGATATTACAGAAGGCCAAAGAGAATACACTTTTTCATTCAAAGCATTAGTTGAAGATGATAGAATGTGGGAAGAACTCAGAACACGCCGTCATCATCAAAATACAAATGATATTACCTTTACAATGAATAAGGTAGGTAGTGCTACAACAAGACAAACTGCAACCATTACAATCGAAGATTACACTATTACAAAAGCAGATCATCAAATCCCTAGCGATAAAGGGCCGATTACTGCTGATGTTGAACTTGTTGTAAGGCACATGAAACTAACAGAATCAAATCCTTACTACATACTTTGATGAAAGGATTGAATAACCATAGGCCACGAGGAATAATACATGAAGTTAAGTGGATTTGTTACAATCAATGGTTCAAGAGAACAAATTAATTGGACATTAAGTGCAAGCGGTATTGTAGCCGGGCCGGGTTTAAGTGCTGATGAAATGAGCCTTGAGATACCTTTGCCGGAAGTTCAAGAAGTAGAAGAAATCGAATATACTGATGGTTATGATGAATTGACTGTTAGTGTTCTAAGAGGAATGTTAGAAGCAAGAGAAGAACCGATTTACGGAAATAAAGCGGATCTTGTTTCTCGCCTACGAGGATGGGATGCCACCCACCCTGAAGGTTATACAGCACCATTAGAAGAGGGAGAAGTAGTTGGAGATGAGTCAGATGTTGAAACCGAGTGATTTTACAATAAGTAATACGCCTAACCGCCATGAGATTGAAACTGAGGCGGGAACTCTAGTAATCTATGTGAAGCCTCTTTCATGGATTAAACAACAGCAAGCAATATCACAATTCGTAGATTTCAAATTAATTGATGGTGAACCTACGCCTTCTATTGATTTTGGGGGATATTGGGATTATGTATTAATTAACTGCGTAGTTGATTCTGAACCAAAACTATCGAAGAAAGATTTGAGGAATCTAACTCCTGAAGTTGGTGCAAAAATATCTGAGGTATTACCATCACTTGACGATTTAGTTGAAGGTATGACCGGCGGTGAACCAAGCCCTTTGGAATAACCCAATCTGATTTATTTGAATATTTAGAATCAGACGGGGCAGATAATAAGTTTACTTTCAAACAGAATTTATTACTCTCTCATCACGCTGTTACGTTTATACTAGGCAGCCATTTTAATTGCCCGCCGCATATGTGGGATGATTTACCGCCTGAAAGAGTTTATTTGGATTATTTGTTTGTTATATCATCGCAAAAACAACAGCAAAAAGAAATAGAAAAAATGCAAAAAGACGACAAACGGTATAACGCTAAAGGCAATCAAAATAAAGGAAGGCCGATACGCACCACTAGCGACAGCAGAAACTTAGCGGATAGTTTCGATCTAATGAATGCGAAATTGAGGGAAAAAGAAGATGCCCGATGATTACATAAAAGTTCAAACCGACAATCTAAAATCCCAATCTGCTGCGTACAAAGCATTAACAAAAGAGAGAGCAAAAGATTTAGTAGTAATTAAAGCAAGCCAAGCATTCTTCGGCCCGTTTTTGAACTTCTTCTATAAAATGAGAAGTGCATTAAGTATAGTAACTGCTTTATTTGGTAAACAAACAAAGGCACAAGGCGAGCAAGAAAAACAAACAACTCTCCTAGCCAAAGCAACCAAACTATTGTTACTTCCTATGAGATTATTAAGATTAAATTCTTTAATGATGATAGGAACTATTCTTTCGGTAGTAGCAGTATTTGGATATTTGATGGGTTCTTTTGGTTCTACTACAAGTAAAAGTGGAGAATTGTTATCATCATTTAATACAATAAAGGATAGTATCTTATCTATTGCATCTGTTATAATGGATTTAGATTGGAGTCCTATTACTGATTTGTTAATGATCGCTTTTGGTTTAATTGGTAAATTTATAGGCGACTTTTTGATTGCAGCAATCGCAATGTTTGCTGAACTCTTTGTAATATTTTCCGAATTGATAACATATCTTGCAGAGGTAGGGGTATTCCAACAAATCATTGACATAGTAGGTATTCTTGGTACAGCAGTTATATTTACAATATCTAGTATATTTATTGCATTAGACCAATTAGGTATCAATTGGGGTTCAATTTTTGGTTTCATTACAGATCTTGTTGCAGGTTTAGCAAACTTCTTGATGGATAGTGGTATAATCCCATTCTTTGTTGATTTGATACAATATCTTGCTATACTGTTATCCACATTTGGTTTCGTAATAGGTGCAGTAATAATTCTATGGGCTGATATGGCGGCTTACATAGTAGGCCCATTATGGACTATATTTACAACAGTCATAGGGGGCATAGTAGATTTGATTACAATTGCTACGGGAGTTGTTCTTGGTGTTATTAGTGTATTTTTCAAATTAATTACATTGCCGTGGAGATTATTTTATGGTTTAGTAACAGGCGGTCTTAGTGGTATGAAAGAACAATTTATTAAAGTATCACAAGAAATTTTAGGAGTTCTTACACAAACAGGCTCAATGATGGTTAGTAGGGTAAAAGATATGCTTGCGGGTTCAATAAAAATAGTGGTTGCAATAATTATGCTTTTAGCAGCACCCTTCCTTTATCTCTATGATAAATTAAAACAAGTAGAACAATTTATGGTAGGCGTATTCATGGACACATTGCCAATTATGTATGATTGGGTTGATGGTATTGTAGATTATTTTCAAGCAGGATTCGACAAATTAATGAAGCCAATTGAAGATATGATGGAAAAATTAGAAGAGTTGAGAGACATTGATGTAACGGGTGGAGTTTCAGATGCAATTGGTGGTTCGGTAATTGGAAAAACAGCAGGTAAAATTGGTGGTTTGTTATTTTCAAAAGGAGGTATTGCAAGAGGGCCAACAAGCGGTTATCCTGCTACATTACACGGAACAGAAGCAGTAGTTCCGTTGCCTGACGGTAGGGCAATACCTGTATCTATTCAGGGCGGGAGTATGGGCGGTCATACTGAAAACGTATCATTCACAATTAATGTAAGTGGTGGCGGAGATTCTGCAAAGATAGCAAAGGCTGTAAGCCAAGAAGTTCAGCGAGCATTTAGAACCCGTTCAAGATCGGGTGGATATGGGAGAGGATTGTAATGCCGATGATTCAACTACTTAGAAGAGATAGTAGCGTTATCGAATTAGAAGCAGAAAGTATATCTTTTGGTTTTGATAGATTATCTATAACATATCCTGTTGCTATATTTGCAACAAGAATGGGTATGGATTTGAATCAAACTAATATGGAGATTGTAATTGAAGGAGTGTTTACTGATGATGAAGTTGCCACCAATGGAGTAGGTGCGGCTTTTCATTTAGATTTGTCAAGAGGTGGTGGCATAAAGCCCGCAGACACTTGGTTTAATCAATATTCAAGTTGGTCTGTTGCGAGAGCAGATTTAGATGGTGTTGAAATTACTTTTTCAAGTGCTTCTCAAATTGATGCAAATCTTGGCGAGGATATTACTATTCGCTTAAAAAACGGTACGGCAGCATCGGCTACTGTTGCAACAAGCAGTATATTTGAAGTTGATATTTCAGGGGCTGCTCATAGTGATGCAGTTGCTGATTTGATTCTTTCTGCAATAAACGGTGCATCTGCTAAGGTCAATACAGTTACTACCGACTTGAATGATATATTTACAGTTACACAATCTAATGGGCAACAAAGAACATTATCAGGAACACAACAAACTATATTGCCTCATAGTAGTGCATCAACATTTAATGGTGAAATGATTACTTTGACAAATAAAACCGTAGGTACATCAGGTAATTCAACAGTCAATATATCAAAAGACGATGCAGGGCAAGAATGGGATAAACAATTTGTAGTTACCAACATGAGTGGCGGAGAGGGTTCTGTTATAATGACTAAAGAAGATAAAGTTCAAGATGTATTAAACTTAGCAAACATGAGTGCGGGTGGTGCATTAATATCTCCGCAGATTTTAACAGGCAGCGTTATAGATTTACCAAATAGCGTTGCTTCTTTTGATGCGTCAAGATTTTTGAGCATAGAAGATTCTCCGGTAGTTGCCAAGTATATTGTTGGTATTAGAGTACCATACGAATCTCTTGCATCTTCAACAACAGGAACAAGAGTCCTTAGACAGTTTTTGATACCCGCAGGGCCGGGAACAAATTATCCTGCTGAAGGAAATACTTACGATTATGATCCTACGGTTACAGTAGATAACAAAACGATACGACCTAATCCGTTTTTAGAGCAAGGAGTTGCAATACCTGCTATAATCAAAGGTTTTACACCATCTTACAATGCAGGTGAAGGACATTGGACATATACATTAACAATGACACCTATTGAACAGTTAGTAGGTTTATGATATGGGTTTGGTACGTTTTTATGGTTCTGCCCTAAGATTCAATGGGCTTACTGATGGTTTAGTCGTACCAACAGGAAAATATAGAGAAGCAGGTATTGATTTAAGATCTAAAGAATTCTCAGCAACGGTCAAATCAACAAAAAGCCATTCTACAAAAATGGGATTGAAACATATAGCATCCCCTTCTAATCCTTTGAATGCATTGAGAGGTGCGTTTACTATTGATGCGTATATCATACCTGACTATGGGGGGGTGATTATAGAAAAACCGGGGGCATTCAAATTAAAGTATGGCAATCCGTTTTCGACAGGTAATCTAATCTTTGAAGTATATACGAACAAAGGTGGTATCGCTGTTGCTACTGCCTTTGATGTTCCATCCTATACCCAAAGTAATTCAGGAGTATATTCTTCATCTAGTAACGCTCATCGGCCTCAAGACCTAACAATAGGAGAACAGGGATTATATCTTGTTACAGCACAATTTACTCAAAAAGAAATAAAGTGTTTTATCAATGGAGAACTTGTTGCTACTACTAATCTAGGTGGAGAAAGTCATATTGTAACAGATGTATCTTCAGACATATACATTGGGGGTCAAGGTGGAGAGTTTAGAGGAATTATAGAAAGCATAAGATTAGCAAGTGGTGTTCAAAATCCCATATTACAACCTTTAACTAAAACCGAAGATACTTTTGGTCTTTGGGAATTCAATGATGAATATGATAGCCCCGATATATACTTCTTTGACAATGCTAGACCGGGAACACCAATGCAAGGTAGAGATGGCCCTGATACTCACGATGGATTATTGGACATACCAATGGTAGGTATCGGCCATTCATTCAGCACTACACATTTCAAGATAAGAGATTACCCTGACAACCCAAGTGGGTTTGCAGATAGATATACTGCTTTAGAGAAATTAGCATCTTTAACTCAAGGCATCTCTCTTGAGGAAGTAAGAAATCAATCGTGGTACACTTCGACATTAGACCTTACAGGAACTGCTTACTTTACAGGTGTTAATTCTACGGTTCTTAATGCAGTAATCAATCATTCAGGTACAAGCCCAATAACAGGTGTTGTTACTCCACCTGATACTAGAAAAGTTCAATTTAGTGATAATTCTACATTAAGCACATCATCTACATCTACATTAAATCCATCAATAAATAGAGTCGAAAGAATCCGTATAACAGGAATTGACTTTGCAAATAGTAGATTGAATTGCACATCTATACACTTGGCTAACGACCAAGCAAACGGTACAATTGATAACTTCCCTGAAACACAAGGCCACTTATTTGCACATACAGATGATACCCCTGTATGGTTTACAATAGGCAATGCTGATGTTTTAATTGACCCCGGAACTAATGAAGTTAGTGGATCGGTAACTAATCAAAGAACAAGAGAAAAGCACACATTTACTCTAGCCCATTCTACTCAGGGACAAAGATTTTCTGACGCTTCGGGATATGGTAATGACGCATACTTCTTTTCAAGTAAAAGCAGAACAACAGATTCAACTGATGCAGATACGCTATACGAACCTAGCACAGCATATCCTTGTATGGGTGCAGTAACATCCTATTCATTAGTAAAAGGAGATTTTTTCCTCAAGATGCTACCTCAACCTGACGAACAAAAGGTAAAGCAAACCATTCAAGGTATAGCAAATACATTTCTTTACGATGCTGAAGATATAACATTACAATCTTTAGTTTCTGAAAATGAAAGAGTAAAGGTAACTGAACCTGCATATAATGGCGAGATTAGTAAGGTGATAAACAAAGCAACAACAGTTACTGCGGTAGAATCGGGCGGTAGTAATGTATTCAATAGAATTGTAGTGGAACATGGAGTAGGGTTCTATGAAACAGGAATAAGTCAAAATGTATCTGCATCAACAAGAGATGAGATAGTTGCTATTGCTGTATCTAATCCTAAGCCATTTATGTTGAAAGGACTAGATACTGAACATACAGCAGATATTTCTAATGGTGTTCCTACTAATGATAATTACATTAGACATCTAACACCGGAGAAAGAGCCAAGAATTGCTACTATTGAATCCCCTAGTGGATTAGTTAGTGCGGGTGGGCCATCTAAGATATTGATTTACTATGATGCTGTTGATCTTACAGGGGAGATAGTTGCAGGTACAGGTCTTGCCAATTCAGGGGTTAGTGGTGCTTCAGCATCATTACAATTTAGAAAAGACCATGCAACAGGGAATGCAGCCTATCTAGTGGTTAAGAAAACCGTACCTAGTGGTAGTGCCGTATTTGGTGCAAGAACTGTCTCAGGATGGCTTAGACGACCATATACAGGTAATCAAACAGATGCTTCGGCAATCAAACTGACTCTTACTGCACCGGGCGGATTAGTTAGTTTACCAACAAGCAATTTCAATGATAGACCCGCTTCGCACGTTTTATCATCTAATCCAACAGGAGACTTTACGCCTTCACCATTCATCAACATAGAAGATACAGTATATTCTTTAGGAACAGGAATAAGAGGATATGGTAGGCCAAAGGCAGTACCTAGCATCAATACACCCGATGAAACAAGCAATGCTGATTTTCATCTATTATACTTTACAGGCTCAACAGGATTGAATAGAACAAACTATGCTACAACCAACGTAACCCCTTCTTCATTGAGAAGAAGTAACTTAGGTGGCTTTGATGTTATAGACAATGAATTGGTTAGAACGGGCAATCTTGTATTGGTACATCCTAACAACAAATCTCGTTATAACGGCCTTGATGATGTAGCATCATTAGATAAAGCATCAGCCGATCCTACATCTGTTGTATTAGAAAAAACGCTAATGCGAGGCAGAATAGAAGAAATCACGCCGATGATTGATAGTCAAGATACTAAGATTATCATTAGAGGTAGGTCATTGTTAATGGATGTAATAGACCATCGCTCTACAAGAGATTTTAGTTTAGCAGAAGGTTCGCCTGTCAAAGAGATTGGAGACTTAGGTACACCAACGGTTAGTATGACTCTTGGCGGATTAGGTCAAGGTGGTATAGACATACAGCCTATCTATGAAGAACATCCGTTCTTGCCCGGTTGGAAGGACAAGGTAGTAGGTACGGGTAATGCATCTGTAAGGAACGATAAGCAAGCCTCGACATACTATGCATCTACAAGAGCCATTACTGAGATACCGCTATTCCCTTCTATGTTTTATGATGTAGATAGTATATTATCATCAGATAATGATTCAAGAACACCTTTGCCATCTACTAACGCATTTAAGATGACAGTAGATTGTACGATGGCGATTAATAGACCTGAGACAAGATCTAATGAATCTCGTTTCTTAGTTGATTGGGGGCAGATAGGTTCAGTAGCATCTCTTGAAGTTACTAGGCAGATGTATGATTGGATAGTAGAAGAAGAAACGGCAAAGCGTTGGTTGATTAGATGCCAACGCCCATCAGTTCAAGCAGTAGTGGAAGGATATAATCAAACATCAGAAGTTCTTACCGTTGATGATGCATCTGCTTTCTTGAAAACAAACGGTGAAAGAGGTTTGGCTGCAAATTGTGCAGATACATTTTATGTAACGATTGGAGAAGGCGTATTGAATAGCGGTTATGGTATAGTTGCTAAGGCATCATATACATCGGGAACAACACTTACGTTAGAGAAAGAAAATACTTGGAATCCACTTAATACAGCAAACGATGAAGAAAGTAATCTAGGCAATATAGACAAAGGTATGACTGTTACATTAGGTGGCTTTATCGTAGTAGGTGGTACAGACGAACCAATAGAATCTCCAATCATATATGATTATACAGATTCAGCAATAGGTGCAGCAGACGATCCATCTTACGATGGTTTTGGTGCAACACTTGCTTCAGACCTTGCAACAGCAATTCGTAATCTTATGGGTCTTAATGCAGATGCGGTTCATGCAGACCCTAACAATTCAAGAAAATACTATATCTTGGATGGCCCTAATATGGATGCTTTTGAATGGGATGTTCTTGAAACACATGAAGCAGCAAATGATAGGAGAGCAGTTCATCCTGTAATATGTCGAAGTACGGCTCTATCTCTAAAAGGTAAGAAGTCAGATGGTTCTGCTTTAGAATATGTTCGCCCATTGGATATTAATTTTGATGATGTTGCTTTGAAGATGAAAGATTTTGACGGTTGCGTTGATGAGGTCATTCGCAGAATAAACATGGCAGGTCATCCTCAAGCAAAGAATGCAAATGGTGGTAGTGCATTCGACCCGCCACCATTGTTCCCTCTTGTTGCTACTAACGAAGATACAGGTACGCATATGGGATATGTTCGTGCATTCATTGGCTCATCAGCAGAAAGCCGAGATGGTGAATCAGGATTATCAATAGTAATTCATAGCACCGTTCCGGGTGCAGCAGGTCGTAACTTCAATGTTAGATTAAGTAACAATACGCCTTATGTTTACAAGCCTCTACAAGTTGTTGGCTATGGAGGATTACTAGCAAGCAACAGCAGATTATACCAACCAAACTCATTCCCTGCCCCTATGCCTATTGGCGCAGATGGTGAATCGTTTGTTCCAATATCTACGTTTAGAGGCGCACCATCGGGTGCTGCTTTAGATTCATCAAACAATGTGCGATCTTATGATGGTCTAGGTAATACTTTCAAAGTTACAACCGTAGGTAGTCCAACCGTACAAAATCTTAATTTTACAGGAAGCCCTACTACAACAATGACTTCCCCTACACTTTCAAGTTATTATTCATCTCCGACTACAAAATTAAATCATCTTGCAGTTAGCGTATTGGCTGAAGATTATATCAAACGAATAACCAAAACAATTGGTATCAAAACTAAAGGAATAATTAGAATAGGAAGGATGTTAGCAGATTTTGAATCAATCTCACAACAACCAACAGGTGAATCAACTATAATTGGTACAAATTGTTTCTTCTTGCATAACGTAACCCCAAGAGATAATATGACTGATTTTATAGAATTATTTTACAGTAACGAAGGTACACCTGCTGCAATCAATGGCATTGAAGTTGAATTGATATATCCCGGTGTAGATGGTGAAGGGATAGTTTACTTTGGTGGGGGTCATACAGGGGTTACATTTGACATAAGCGATGGTACTGCAAATGATTACAGCGATGACTACGCACATCACTTATCCAAAGGCCCAACAGGTTTCTCAGGATTTCAAAACTTGCATGAGGTAAGCACCGCATCAGCAGTTCTTGATTTCACCGACATAACAAATAACGATACAATCAATGAAAACACGTTACAAGGGATTCATCACAAGTTACGAATAAATTCTGACGGAGAAATAGAGAACAATTGTAGGTTATATGTGCGATTAAACGATGCTGCGGCAGATATTGACGAAACTAAGTACGTTCAATCACAACAATTCAAAGAAGCGTTATACGGCTCATATCTAAGATCAACCAAAGGTTTTGATGCTACGACTGTCCGTACTGCATACTCAAGTGGCTCTACATTGAACGTAGATGATTATGAAGCATTTAGTACAGGGGCAACATACAATGCCGTTACTGAAGAAAGCACCGTAGACCCATTCACATACACAGGAACAACCTCAAGCAATAGCGGTCAAATTACAGGAGTTAGTAATTTAAGTGCAACACCTGAAGATGTCTATGTAGTGGACTTGAAAGGGAAAAGCGATGCAGATACACAATGGGAACACACTACAACTGGCCCTGATGGTAGCACAGGAGATGCAAGCGGTGGTGGTGTTTACTTCAAAGGAAACCATGCCATTGCTACTCATTACTATCCCGGTTCAGGAAGTGTAGTTAATTCTGAATATGGGCCTATGAAAGATTTTGATTGTACGCAAGATTTCACAATTAGTGCATGGTTTAAGCCAACAGACAATAATCAAGCAAACTCAAATGAAACTGCATCAGGCCCAATTATTACAGGTAAAGATGTGAATGGTAGGCATTGGGGTTTGTTGATGACAGGATTACAATACAGTAGTGCGTATCAAAAAATAGGGTTTTCATTTACATATCATAATGGTACAACAACAAAAACAGTAACCAACACTACAAACAACTCAGGTCATCTTTTGATTACCGATGATGCATGGTGTAACATTATTGTTAGCAAAACAGGAGATACAGTAACGATGCATCTTGGCAGTCAAGGTAGTGTGCGTTCTTTGAACAGTTCTACAATTACACAAGTTGCTGCTAATTCGTTAGTTGATCTTAGCACCGGAACAACAGATAACATAACACGTTCTTTAGCATCAGGTACAGTTGGGGTTGTAGATATAGATGCAAACATTCCTAGAGTGTTAGGTACAACTCCTAAAAACAGTAGTTGTTTTATTGGACTATCTACAATCAAGAATATTGAAACATACAGGGGCGGTAGTGGAGTATTCCATCTAGGGTACGGTTGCGGAACAACAGATGGCGAAACAACTCTAACATCAGATGGTTCTAATTCTACAACAAACTATGGCGGCACAATGGAAGTTTGGGCGTTTAACGTGATACTATCAGAAATTGCAATATTCGACCACGTTCTCACAAGCACCGAAAGAACCGAATTGTTTGCATCTACGGGGGTATGGTAATGACGGTATATCGTAAGCAGTTATACCCCGCTAAAGTTCAACCATTAGGTGCGAGTGATGGCTATCCTGCTAGTGGTTACTTTGCTATGCACATTACTTATCCTGATACTGAATACTCAGATGCAGTTACTGATTGGGAATATGGAGAGAATACAAACGACCAATGGAAACAAGGATTGACTGTTCTTATTCGTACACCAATAGCAACATCAAGCGTACCTGCTGAAGATACTAACGTCATAGTAGTTGATTTGAAACAAGCCGCTACTGATGATACAAACAGCAAAACATACAATCTTGGTACTGAAGAAGCAACAAGGTTGATTGCAGCCAAGATAAACAGTCGTAGGGTCAAACAGGTAGGTGAGCATAGCGTAACACGATATTTACGAGCAAGGTATGTTAGAATGTCAGGGAAGCCTACACATACAGGTACTGCTACAATTGCTAAGGATGCTAATACTTTGCGAGTTCAATGGGATGGGGCTTACAAACATGGTTATCCTTCTGATTTGCCTCAAACAAGAACATTATCCTATACTGATGGAAATCATACAGGATTGTCTTTATCCTATACTGCAATAACCCCTGTAAGGTATGGTGCAAGAAAATATCTAGGGGTTACTTACGATCAAACATCGTTTGCAGATTTCACAATTACAGGTGATACACTTGAGAATCTAATAACTCAAGTAGGAAATACTTATCCTGATACTCTTTCAAGTGCAACAATCACAATTGCAGGTGAACCTGCGAAACACACTATCGTATTATCATGGGAAGCAACAACGCCTAACTCGGCAGGTGGTTATTGGGCTGCTGCTAACGGTAGCCCTGTAATTCAAGGTCTTGGAACATCTATCCCAATATGGAAACTAACAGCAAAACCGATGGATGGCGGCAACATGAGCCTACCTGCTACAAACTACGATTCAAGAGGTTCTACGGCTGTTGCCCATACTACGGGGCATGGGTATGTTCGATTTAGTGTAGAAGGACTCAATTCATGTAACATGGCAGATATGCCACCACCTGACTATACAGTAACCTCACCATCTATTGCCGCTATTACCGAAGCAAACCCCGATACCCCTGCTTCAGGTGCAACAGGGGTTGTGAAACTTGCTGAATTAGAATATGGTACTACCTTGAATGCATCAGAAGGAGATATGTTTCACTTGAAGAGTGGGTATAGAGCAACAGCAACTGCCGATTCTAACAATATGGTAACATATAGTCGAGATGAATTATCTAATTTGACATATGGTACTAACTTTTTGACGAAAGGAATTGACGGTACGGGCGATATTAATGTTCCTCGACCCATATTCTCGGCTAAGACTCTCAATAGTTCTCGTGTGAAGGGGCTACAAATCAGTAATGAGCATATGGTATTTGATGACATTCAGACAACAGATGATGCGGGGAACATATTAACTCTAACCGGAGACTCACCATTGGGTGTGGTAATCAAAGATTTCACAGTTCAAAATACAAGAGAGAATCCTAAAACAGGTGAAGAAATTACAGGCCCATCATCCCCCGATGGTAAATTAGAACCTAATTTGAGACTAGAATTACCTGACCCGAAGAAGATACCGGGCGAAATTTTTGTTAGAAGCGGTCATGATCGTGTTCAAGCGTGGTCTAACATGACATGGGGGCTAGGTGGCCTAACAGCCCCTGACCCCCGTTCTAGCGGTGTTTTAGAGGCATCAGGGGGTGTTTCGCAGTTCGATACCCATGACCGTATGCTAATTTTCCATTGTAAGAGGCTATTGCATCCCGATATGGCTACGAAACAGGGTCTGACCCCCCACACTACCGCAGGGGCTGTTCCTAGCGGCTCTACACGCCTCTATGCGGCTCATAGGATAACAGACCATGCTGAGAGGGGTTCGGTGCTTACACAGACGAACAACGGTACAGCAACGGGCTATCCCTTCCCTCACCATAGGATTCGCTTTGGTAGGCAAGGACATTCATTCGTTACCCCAATGACTCAAAGAGGTACGCCTA
>Ga0222717_10000870_pt1 | contig 25387 bp, 27 predicted proteins | sample C33_18DmetaG_FD_165053 | JGI IMG/M metagenome (GOLD analysis project Ga0222717, IMG submission 165053) | Estuarine water microbial communities from San Francisco Bay, California, United States - C33_18D | ecosystem: Environmental > Aquatic > Marine > Unclassified | place: USA: California... | reverse complement strand
ATGGCCCTATTTGTTTATTTCCAAGATTTATAACTGCTATACAAGGCTTTTCATGAAGTTCATTTAATTTATAGTTTGTTATCTGTGCACTGGTCTTTTTAGTGCCAATTAAATCACCAAAATCAATCGTCAGTTTGTATGCTGGTTTTTTAGCTTCTTCGAAAATTTCTGCATTGATTATTTTTCCAACACGAATATCTAGTTCAAAAAAATTAGTTGATTTATCACTTTCCATATAACAAACATAATTACATACTTAAATCATGTCAAAATTATTAATTCTTAGCGCAGGAGTTAGTGAAGATTCAAACAATACCAAATTAGCAAAAAAGTTAAACAAATTTCTAAATGAAAAGGCTGTGCCTAATGAAATTCATGAAAATCTTTATGAAAATATTCCATTTTTGCTAAACAACCAAAAAGATGTTCCTAAAAAAATATTAGAAATTAGAAAATCTCTAGAAAGTGCAGATAAGATTATTATTTTTAGTCCAGTTTACAATGGAGGATTTTTGGCACATTTAAAAAATACTCTTGATTGGTTATCTCTTGCTTACGATGAAAATAGATATAATTCACTGTTTAAAGATAAAACAGTAGGTGTTATTACATCAGTAAGAGGTGGTGGTGGAAATGCTCAAAATGCTTTTAACATACTTAGTGCGCAATTAATGAATTATGGATTAAGAGTTTTTGAAGAATTTCATTTGATTACAAATAAGGAACACCAACAAGATACCTCAATTGAAGAGAATCAAACAGTTTTTCAAAATATTACACATTATGTAAATAGATTTTTAGAGTTTTAGTTTTTCATTTATTAGGTTATAAATTTTTGTTGTTAATTCTTCTACAGAAATTTCTTCGATGTTATCAATTGGGTTTAATATCTCAATAGTTATTTCACCACTTCTCAACCAAACCTCTCCTTTCCTCATAAGATTATGTGCATTATGAGTAACTACTGGAACAATAGGTAAATGAAAATCTTTTGATATGTAAGCTGCTCCTTTTTTAAATGGGAGGAGATCTTTCTGGTTACTTCTTTTTCCTTCAGGGAAAATCATTATAGAGTTCTTGTTATTAATTACTTTTGATATAGAGTCATTAATTTTTTCAAAATTTGCACTGGCATTTTTTCTATCTATTCGAGGTAGTCCTAAAACTTTTAATACTCTTCCAAACACTGGAATCCTAAATAGCTCAGTTTTTGTTAGAAACCTTATTGAGACAGGTAAAGCTGTTATATGTGTAAAAATATCTAAAGTAGAGGGATGATTTGAAACTACAACATAACTTTTATTTAAATCTATTTTTTCAGCACCAATAACAATAAGTTTTATACCTACAAATTTAAGTCCAACCCAACCAAAAAATTCATAAATCTTTGTTGCTATTAATTTCCCATAAGGCAAAAAAGAAGCAACGATTATGAGAAGCATTATTGGAATTAATACAAATATCATAAAAATAGGAAATAGAAAAAATGTTCTGATGAAAATAGGAATTGTGACTTTAGTTTTCATATTTGTATTTTAAAAAAAGAATTGCGTTGATATCAAATAATTAAAATAAATATCATTAAAATTAGTAAAATGAAAAAATATTTTATTGTTTTATTCCTACTATTTGTTTTTTGTGGTGATAATTCTGAAGAAACACCTCAACCTGAAGCTATTAGTACTGACACAACAGAAGTAATCGTTGTTGCAGAAGAGGAATCTACAACTACTACTGAAATTGTACAATTAGATTCTTTTGAGGGTACAGTCTATGAAATTCTAAAAGACAAAAGCAAGGTAGGCTATTTAGCTCCTAAGCAATTTTTGAACTCTGGCCTTGAAACAGTAGAAGGTGTTACAAGTGAGATTATTGGAGAATTCACTCTTGAACTATCTGAATGCGACCAATCCGATTCTTGTCTATACATAACAAATTTGTTGATTCGTGTTGATATCTCAACCCTAAAAAGTAATAACTCAATTAGGGATTCAGCAATTAAATCTCAGTGGCTTGAATCAAAATTATTTCCAGAGGCTGTATTTAAGGTAGATGAATTGGTTATTCCAAATAAAAATTTTGATTCTAAAGTTGAAGATACAATAGTTGGTAAATTGTCAATTAGAGAAATAGAGTTAGACACACCGTTTTCGATTACAGCATCACTTGTGGGTGATGAAATACGTATTCAAGGATTCTCAGAAATCGACACTACTTGGTTTGGCTTTGATGCTCCAACAAAATTTAACGCATGGGAAGTTTTGAATCCAATAGGTTTGACTGTAGATTTGGTCGCAAAACAAAAATAAATTGGTAAAAAATAAATTAGTTTATAAAAAATTAGATAATACTGTTGAAAACACAAAAAATAGTTATGCTTCGGTAGCTGTTTTATTTTTTGATGAAGTTGAAATTCTGTTTATAAAGCGATCAGAAAACATGCCTACACATAAGGGACATATAGCGTTTCCTGGTGGAAAAAAAGAAAAAAAGGATACAAGTATTATTCATACCGCAGTGCGTGAAGCCACGGAGGAATTATTGATATCTGATAATTTGATCACTCCATTTGGCTACATAGACTCTGTTGACACAGTAGAGTACAAATTTGAAGTTTACCCTATTCTTTGCTTGTTAGAAAACAAACCAAAAAAGTTCAACAAAGATGAAGTACAAAAAGTTTTATACGCATCAATTGATGATCTAAAGTTAGAAAAAAATTGGGTATACAGAGGTCTGTATCCAAATGATTGGATTTTTCATATTGATAACGAAATTTTATGGGGTGCAACGGCAAAAATGATTAGAAATATATTAAATCTCGATTTAGATTTTAATCAAGACTCCGAGCTTCATCCTTAACTGCTAAGTAAAGTGAAATAAATATAAAAAGTAATGTTACAAAAAAGATATTATTAATTAATTCATCCAGAAAAATATAGCCAACATAAATTCCTACTATTGGCACAACATAATCAACCAGAGTTGTAAACGTAGCCGAAAGTCTTTTAATTGTATAAAAGAAAAGAGAGTAGTTAAAGATGTCTATAAAAACTAAGCCAGATAACCTTAGGGCCTGAGAACGATTTAAAATTTCAACTTCCCCTCCAAGAATAAAAAACAAAATTAAAGAAAAAGCTGTGCTTGCTATCCATTGAGCTAAAAGATAAGTTCTCGCAGGAATGTATTGAGAGTCTTTTTTATTTGTAATGTTGCTTAAGGCAAGCCCCTGTACACCAATAAGTGCTAGCAATCCTCCAGTTACAAGATCTCCATCATTTGATAGACCAGTAGCTCCAGAGGCAAAAAGTAAAATTAATCCACTAAGACCAATTAATACTGAAATAACCTTAAGTCTTGTAATTTTTTCTTGTTTATAAACAAGAAAAACCCAGAAGACTGTGAACATAGGAATTGTTGAAATAAAAATACTTTGAAGGCCTGAAGAAATGCTTTTTAAAGCATAGATGAAAGTCCACCCGGGAATAGTAATTGCCAAAAATCCAGTTAAAGCTCCTTTTAAAAAGTACTCTTTATTGATTTCAGAAAGGAACTCTTTAGCACAATAAAGAAAGAGTAAAAAAGTGACCAGCGATATTCTTGTAGTAACAACAAAAATTTCATTTACACCATCTATTAATAAACTTCTATTTAGCAAACCATGAAATCCAAATAAAATTCCAATTATTACTATATTTATTAACCCTGCGTTTGCTGATAGCTTATATTCGGATTTTATAAAAACTCTCCAATTTGATTTAATTTATTAGAATAGCAGATATGAAAACAGTTTTTTCTGGTATACAACCAAGTGGCCTAGTGCATCTAGGTAATTTACTAGGGGCAATAAATAATTGGGTTAAGCTATCAAATGAAAACAGTAAAAATTACTTTTGTATAGTTGACCTGCATTCATTAACAGGACTACCAAATAAGAATGATCTTAAAAAAAGTATAAATGATACTTTAAAAGTACTTGTAGCTTCCGGAATTAATACTAAAACTTCGGTCATATATACACAAAGTAGTCTTCAGGAACACGCTTATCTTTCTTGGATACTGTCTAATTTCTGCCAAGTAGGAGAGTTACAACGAATGACTCAGTTTAAGGAAAAAGCTTCTTCTTTTGGTACTCATTCAGGTTTATTGACGTATCCTATATTGATGGCTTCTGATATTTTAATACACAAAGCTAATGAAGTTCCCGTAGGAGATGATCAAACTCAACACCTTGAATTGACTAGAAATATAGCAGAGCGTTTTAATTCAAATTATGGTGAAATATTTCCAATCCCTGAAAAAACAAGTGGAAGATCAGGTGCTCGTTTGATGTCTCTAAGACATCCACAAAATAAAATGTCTAAAAGCTCTGATGATATAAATGGAACTGTTTACTTTAATGACGAAAAAGACAACATATTAAAAAAATTTAAATCTTCAGTTACTGATTCTGAAAACATTGTTAGGTACGATCCTAAAAATAAACCAGGTATTAGTAATTTGATTGAAATTTATGCTGCAGTTAATGATAAAGAAATATCTGATACAGAAAAAGAATTTGAAAATTCTCAATATGGGGAATTTAAAATAGCTGTTGCTGAAACAGTAATTGACTATCTTGACCCAATAAAAAAGAATTTTCATGACTTAACCAGTGATAATTTAGAGGATATTGTTGTATCAAATTTAAAATCAGCAAAAAATTCTGCTCAAAAAACAATTATTGAAGTTGAAGAAGCTTTAGGTATAAGTTGAAAGTATTTCCATTCTTTCAAGTAGTGTCTTTTCTTTAATGTCGTCAGATCCTCAAATTCCTGAAGCCTGGAAAAATATTTTAAATGAAAGTCAGATTGAAGCTGTAACTACTATCAATGGTCCTGTCTTAATTATGGCTGGAGCAGGATCTGGTAAAACAAGAGTATTAACACATAGATATGCTCATTTGGTTGAACAGCACAAAGTTGATATAGAGCAGATTTTAGCCATTACATTTACTAACAAAGCCGCTGAGGAAATGAAATTACGTATCGGTAATTTATTGAATTTAAAAATATCTCCTAAATGGATATCTACTTTTCATAGCTTGTGTGTAAAAATTCTTAGAATTCATGGTGATAAAATTGGTTATAGAAATAATTTTTCAATTTATGATCAATCAGATTCAAACAAAGTAGTAAGAAACTGTATGTCAGAAAATAATGTTGATTTAAAACAGTACTCACCAAAAAGATTTCAAGCTCATATTTCAAATTTAAAAAATAATATGACTTCACCAGGAGAGGCATTACAAAATGCAGAATCATTTTTTGAGGTCAAAGTTGCAGAAATATATTCGAGCTATGAAAAGAAATTAATTTTGGCTAACTCCATGGATTTTGATGATTTATTGATCAAAACTGTAGAACTTTTACAAACAAATGATCAAATACTACATTATTGGTCAAATAAATTTCAATTTGTTATGGTAGATGAATATCAAGATACAAATTATGTTCAATATAAGCTTGTTGAGTTATTGAGTTCAAACAACCAAAATGTATGTGTTGTTGGCGATTCTGATCAAAGTATTTATGCTTTTAGAGGTGCAGATATTAGAAATATTATTGAGTTTGAAAAAGATTTTAAAAATGCCAAGATAATTCAACTCGATAAAAATTACAGATCTACAAAAAAAATATTAGATTTAGCAAACACAATTATTTCAAATAATCCAAGAAAAATTAAAAAAAATCTTTGGACTGATAATGAAGATGGTCTTGAAATAAGTTCTTTGAGATTTAGATCTGAAAAAGATGAATCCAGGTGGGTAGCTGAAGAAGTTAAGGAAATTATTAAAAATGATAAAGAAGCAGAAGTTGCAATTTTCTATAGAACAAATAGTCAATCGAGATTATTTGAAGAAGAATTAAGAAAATTAAATATAAATCACAAGCTAATTGGAAGCGTTAGGTTTTATGACAGAAAAGAGATAAAAGATATAATTTCTTATTTGAAATTTCTAGTAAATGAAAATGATGTAGTGTCTTTTGAGAGGATTGTCAATGTTCCAAAAAGAGGTATAGGTGAGTCAAGTGTCAAGAAGCTACGAGATCATATCGACAAAAATGAAATGTCGATATTCGAATTGTTGCAAAACATTGAACAGGTTGAGAATATATCTCCAAGAATAAAAAATAAATTGATTGAATTCAAAAATTTAATTTTAGATTTAAAAACATTTTCATTGGAAGGACCATCAAAATCTATCGAAAAAATTATCGACTTAACTGGCTATAAAATGAATCTCATTAAAGAAGGAACAATGGAATCACAAATGAGACTTGAAAATATAGAGGAGCTATTAAATTCTGCATATAATTTTGAAAATCTTTATGAAGATGAGATTGATGAACCCTATGCAAAATTGAGAGATTATCTTGAATCCATAGCACTATTTTCAGAAACTGATGAGCTTAAAGATTCAGATAAAGTTTTATTAATGACTTTACACAATGCCAAAGGTTTAGAGTTTCCTTATGTATTTATGACTGGAATGGAAGAAAATTTATTTCCACACGAGAGAAGCTCACAGGGTGATCAATCTGAAATTGAAGAAGAAAGAAGACTTTGTTATGTTGGTGTAACTAGAGCAGAAAAAAAGCTTTACTTATCCCATGCTTGGTCTAGAACTCTGTGGGGTGGTACAACATACAATTTACCGAGTAGATTTTTAGATGAAGGATCAGAACATTTTGAAACTAAAGATTTTTCTCCAGAATTTCAAGAGTCAAATGAAAAAAATAATTCGTCATCAGTTGGACAAAAAATTCTTCATGAAAAATACGGAGAAGGGGTAATAAAGGAAGTTCAAGGAAACGAAATTACTGTTGAATTTTCAGACGATACAGGAACTAAATATTTGGACATAGAATGGGCTCCAATAAAATTTCTATAAACACACAGCATAAATTTTATTTTTTTGTAATCTATATTCTTGTTATAACATTATGAATCTTTTTGAATACCAAGGTAAAAGACTTTATCAAGACTTTTCTATTCCAACACCCAAATCTATTTTTGTTTCTAAAATATCTGAAATTTCTGATAATCATGGACTAACATATCCCGTTGTAGTTAAGGCTCAAGTTCAAGTAGGAGGAAGAGGTAAAGCCGGAGGTATCAAAGTAGCAAAAGATTTTGATGAACTTACCAAATTTTCAGGTGAAATTTTAGGAATGGATATCAAAGGCCATATTGTGGATAGTCTTTTATTAGAAGAGGCTTCAAATATATTAGAAGAATATTATATTTCTTTCACACTTGATAGATCAGCAAAATCCTACTTAATGATGCTCAGTGCAAAAGGAGGTATGGATATTGAAGAAGTAGCAGAAAAGAACCCAGACGACTTAATAATGCTTCATATTTCTCCATCCAAAGGGTTAGATTCGGAAACAATCATTAAGTCAATAGAGGATGCAAAACTCAATGAAAGTTATAAATCTGAATTAAGGGATGTTATTTCAAACTTATACAAATTATTTGTAGAAGGTGATTGTGATTTAGTTGAGGTTAACCCACTAGCAATTACAGATAACGGAGTTTCTGCTTTAGATTCAAAAGTTTCACTAGATATGAATGCTATTTATAGACACGAAAATTTTAAAGATTTCGAAAATGAAATACCTATTCCAGTTTCTGAGCAATTTGCCAAAGAAAAAAACCTTAATTTTATAAAGCTTGAGGGGAGTGTTGGAATTATTGGTAATGGTGCTGGATTAGTGATGTCCACGCTTGATGTAGTATCTGAACATGGTGGAATGGCAGCAAACTTTTTAGATATAGGCGGTGGCGCAAAAGCAGAGACTGTTACGGCAGCACTAGAAGTATTGGAATCAGAAGATAATGTTAAAAGTGTACTAATTAATATCTTTGGGGGAATTACAAGGTGCGACCTTGTAGCCAATGGCATAGTTGAAGCCACTAAAGGCAAAGAACTTAAATGGCCGATAATTGTAAGGCTTGATGGAACTAATTCAAAAGAAGGATTATCTATTTTGGAACAAAATACAAATGAAAAAATTACAATTTCTAGCTCTATGGATGAAGCAGCTAAGTTAGCAGTTGAAGGAGCAATTTAATGTCTATCTTTATTGGTAATGAAACAAAAGTTGTAGTTCAAGGACTTACTGGAGAACAGGGAAAATTTCATGCATTGAGAAATAGGGATTACGGTACAAAAGTTGTTGCGGGCACTAGACCTGGTAAGGGCGGAGAATCTGTAGAGGGAATTCCAATTTTCAATACAGTTGAAGAAGCTGTAGAAGCAACGGGAGCAAATACAGCTATGACATTTGTCCCACCACCATTTGCAAAAGATGCAGTTTTAGAAGCTGCGTATGCTGGGTGTGATTTAATAGTATGTATTACTGAAGGAATCCCTGCTAAAGATGAAGCAGAGATGTATGATCTCTTAAAAGAAAAAACATCTTCAAGATTACTCGGTCCAAATTGCCCTGGATTAATTTCTCCAGGTAAATCTAATGTTGGAATTATGCCACATGAAATTACCATGGAAGGAAATGTTGGTGTTGTATCTAGGTCTGGAACTTTAACTTATCAAGCAGTTCTTGAATTAACAAATTTAAACATAGGTCAATCAACTTGTATTGGCATTGGGGGAGACCCAGTTCCAGGCACATCTTTTATAGATGTACTTGATGCTTTTCAAAACGATTCACAGACGGAAGCTATTGTTATGATTGGTGAAATAGGTGGAAGTGCTGAAGAGGAAGCAGCAGAATTTATTAAGAAGAATGTAACTAAACCTGTTGTTTCTTACATTGCTGGACTCACAGCTCCACCAGGAAAAAAAATGGGCCATGCAGGAGCAATTGTTTCTGGAAACAAAGGTACGGCTAGTGCTAAAATTGAAGCACTGACTGATGCTGGTGCAAATGTCGTTGAAAATCCAACAAGAATCGGTCAGGCCATTAAGGATGTTGTATGAATGAAAATTTAAACAGAAAAGATTTAGAATTAGCAATACAAAAAACCAGAGATTCATTCGATACAGATAAACCCGTTATACCTTTTATTGAAGGAGATGGTATAGGCATAGATATTTGGCCTGCTTCACAGAGAGTTTTCGATGCTGCTGTTGAAAAAGCTTATTCAAAAGAACGAAAAATTGAATGGCAAGAAGTACTAGCTGGTCAAAAAGCATTTGATAATACAAGTGAATGGTTACCAGAAAAGACAATAGAAATGTTTGATGAATTTGGAATAGGTATTAAAGGACCGCTTACAACTCCAGTCGGAGGAGGAATTAGGTCAATCAACGTTGCAATTAGACAAAAATTGGATTTATACGCCTGTTTGAGGCCACTTAGATGGTTTGAAGGGGTTGAGACACCAACAAAGAATCCAGGAAATGTAGATATAGCATTATTTCGTGAAAATACTGAAGATGTCTATTCAGGGAAAGAGTTAGAAATGAACTCAGATGATGTTGTTAAATTAAATAAATTTCTTAAAGAAGAATTCAATTGGGAAATTAGAAGTGATAGTGGAATTGGGATCAAACCAATATCAAAAACTGCCTCCGAAAGACTAATTCGATCTGCATTAAATTATGCTGTTGAAAATAACAAAAAAAATCTGGCCATTGTTCATAAGGGAAACATTATGAAATTTACAGAAGGAGCATTTAGAGCCTGGGGATACGAATTAGTCAAAAATGAATTTTCTGATGTAGCTGTTTCATGGGATGATTGTAATGGTGATGCTGGAGATAAGATTTTAGTACAAGATGTTATTGCAGACGCCTTCTTGCAGCAAATATTAATTAAACCTCAGGAATTTGATGTTATAGCTACAACAAACTTAAACGGCGATTACGCATCAGATGCATTAGCTGCACAGATTGGCGGAATTGGTATCAGTCCTGGAGGAAACATTAATTATGAAAATGGTAAATCAGTTTTTGAAGCTACTCATGGAACAGCACCAAAACATGCTGGTCAAGATAAAGCAAATCCTGGTTCATTGATTTTGTCTGGAGAAATGATGTTTAGATACATGGGGTGGAATGAAGCTTCAGATCTCATCATTAAAGCCATGGAAAAATCAATTAGTGAAGGAAATGTGACGTACGATCTTGCTAGAGGTCGAAAAAATGCCACTACGCTGTCCTCATCTGATTTTGCTGCAAGTCTCGTTGAAAACATAGAAAGTTTTTAATATGAAAAAAGTAACTGTTGTTGGTGCTGGAAAATACGGTTCTATGACTGCACTTAGAGTAGCTGAGTATGATCTTGTTGATTCAGTTGTGATGACTGACATTGTTGATGGTCTTCCACAAGGATTAGCATTAGACATGAACCAATCAAGATATGTAGAAAATTTTTCTAGCAAAATAATTGGAACTAATGATTATGAAGATACTGCTGACAGCGATGTTGTTGTAATTACCGCCGGCTTACCAAGAAAACCAGGTATGACCAGAATGGATTTACTTGAAGTTAATGCAAATATAGTCAGTGATGTTACAAAAAATATTCTTAATTATTCTAAATCACCAATCATAATTGTTGTTACAAATCCACTAGATCAAATGACAACTCTAGTTTCTCAAGTTTCTGGGTTACCTAAAAACAAAGTAATTGGACAAGCAGGAGTTTTAGACTCTTCTCGATTTGCATACTTTATTTCTGAAAAATTAAATGTAAACATGAATGAAATAGAAGCATTAACACTAGGAAGTCATGGAGAAACAATGGTTCCAGTTCCGTCACAGTGCAGAGTTGCAGGAAAACCACTTAATGAACTACTTAGTAATGATGAGATTTCAGAATTAGTTCAAAAGACTTCTGATGGAGGTGCTGAAATTGTTGGATTACTTAAAACTGGAAGTGCATATTTTGCACCTTCGTCTGCTGCAGCAACAATGGTTAAGTCAATAGTTTCAGATTCCAATGAAGTAATGCCTGCATGCTCTTGGGTAGATGGTGAATTTGGTATAAATGATGTATTTTTAGGAGTTCCAACAAAGCTTGGAGCAAAAGGTGTTACCGAGGTCGTTGAAATTGACCTTGTTGAAAGTGAACTAAATGCTTTAAAAGGCGCTTCAGAGGCTGTTAAAGCAAAAGTACAAGAGCTTAATAGCATATTAAGTCAATAAATTCAGTCTTTTTTATAAAAAAGGCAATAAATTTAGGATTTTAAGACAAATCATTAAAAAAAACTATACTTATTGATAAGGAGTTTTATAAAAACTCAAAAAAGAAAGGCTAAACAGCTATGAATAAAGATCAATTAGCAAGCGTTGTTGCTGCAGAAGTAGGGTTGTCACAAACAGATGCTAAAAAAGCTGTAGAAGCCGTGTTCGATGGCGTAACAAATGGTATGAAAAATGGCGATAAAGTAAGTATTGCTGGTTTTGGTACTTTTGAGTCAAGATACAGGGCTGCAAGACAAGGCAGGAATCCAGCAACAGGAGAAACAATCCAAATTGCTGCGAAGAATGCACCAGCTTTTAAAGCTGCAAAAGGATTAAAAGACGCTTTAAACTAAAGCACTTTAATCAAATTTGAAAAGACGACGAAAGTCGTCTTTTCTTTTTATGGAGCAAGAATACTTATATCCCCAGAAATCTTTACTTTTTCATTAAAAAGAAGATCTTCTGGATGTTTTTTTCCTTCAACAATTAATAATAAGTTTTCTGTAGAGATTTTAAATTTTAAAAATCTTTTATCTTCAATTGATGAATTTATTTGGACACAACTATCGAGGTTAAATGTTTTATCAATATCTGTAATTTCAAAATAAATGGAACTTAGATCAATATTTTTATCTGTCAGATTACTTTTGAATTGTTTAAGGATATCTTCAATCAATTGATGGTAAGGGTTTCTCTTTTAACATCTTCAATGGCTTTAGTAACCTGAATACCACGAGGACATGCAGAAGTACAATTAAATGCAGTTCTGCATCTAAATGCTCCATCTACATCTTTTAAAATTTCAAGTCTTTGTTTTGAAGCATTGTCTCGTGAATCAAATACAAATCTGTGTGCATTTACAATCGCTGCTGGTCCCACATATGTATCAGCAGTCCAGAAAACAGGACAGCTTGTTGTACAAGCTGCACACAAAATACATTTTGTAGTATCTTCAAACCTGTCTCGATCTTCAGGAGATTGCAGCCTTTCTCTCTCACCAGGCTCATCATCATTTATAAGATAAGGCATTACTTTTTTATAAGAATCAAAAAAAGAATCCATATTTACTACTAAATCTTTTATGACTGGTAGGCCTCTGATAGGTTCGATTTTAATTGGTGTACTAACTTCTTTAACAAGAACCTGACAAGCTAGCATGTTTTCCCCATTAACAACCATTGCATCGGATCCACAAACTCCGTGAGCACATGATCTTCTAAATGCTAAGCTTCCATCATCAAACCATTTAACTTTGTGAAGTAAATCTAATAATCTCTCATCAGGATCAGCTTCGAGGATATATTCTTCCCAGTGACCTTTTCTATCTGTCTCAGGGTTATATCTTAAAATGTTAACTTTGACATCCATTAGTACTTTCTTTCCTTAGGTTCATAGTTTCCAAGTTCAACATCTTTATATTCTAGCTTAACTGAATCTCCATTCTTAAATGCAAACGAGTGCTTAAGCCAATTTTTATCATCCCTTTCAACATGATCAACTCTTGAATGTGCACCTCTACTTTCTTTTCTATGAAGTGCGCTAGCAACAGTTGTATCTGACATGTCTAGTAAGTACTCAAGCTCAATCGCTTCTAAGAGCTCTGTATTAAAAACTTTACCTTTATCTGAAATAGTTACATTTTGATATCTATCACGAAGATTGGATAGTATTTTTGTTTGTTTTTCTAAACTATCCTCTGATCTAAAAATTTTGGCGTTTTCTTCCATCGAGTCTTGTAACTCTTCTCGAATTCTTGGAACTGAAAATTCAGGGCTATGATTTTTTTCCATTAAGTTTTCAATTTTATTAGTTAGATCTTCTGCAGCATTATCAGATAGTGGCATTGGTTTAGTTGATGAAACATAGTCAACCATACTTTGACCTGCTCTCTTTCCAAAAACTACTATATCTAGGAGTGAATTAGTACCTAGTCTATTTGCCCCATGTACGCTTACACATGCTGACTCTCCAGCAGAATAAACACCTGGAAGAACTGTACCAGTTGCATCGCTTAAAACCCTAGCATTTACATCTGTTGGAATACCACCCATAGCGTAGTGTGCAGTTGGTTGTACTGGAATTGGTTCGTTAATAGGCTCAATTTTTACATAAGTTCTTACAAAATCAGTGATATCTGGGAGTTTTTGCTTGATTGTTTCGGCACCAAGATGAGTTAAGTCTAAATATACAAAATCATTATTTGGACCAGCACCGTTTCCTTCGCTTATCTCTGTAGCAATCGCACGAGAGACCATGTCTCTAGGTGCTAAGTCTTTAATAGATGGAGCGTATCTTTCCATAAATCTTTCACCATCTTTGTTTCTTAAAATACCACCTTCTCCACGTGCAGCTTCTGATAGTAATATTCCAAGTCTATAAATACCAGTTGGGTGGAATTGATAAAATTCCATATCTTCAAGAGGTATTCCTTTTTGATATAAAATTCCAGGACCATCACCAGTGAGCGAATGAGCATTCGAGCTAACTTTATAAATCTTCCCAAAACCTCCTGTTGCAAAAGTTACTGCTCTAGCTTCAAAAATATGAATATCACCAGTTGCAATTTCATACGCAATAACACCTTTACAAACACCATCATCGATTTTTATATCCAGCACTTGAAACTCATCAAAAAAAGTAACTCCCATGGATACACATTTTTGATACAAAGTTTGCAAAATCATGTGACCCGTTCTGTCGGCGGCATAACAAGCTCTAAATGCTGGTGCTTCACCTTCCCTTACTGTATGGCCACCAAATCTTCTTTGTGCTATTTTTCCACTTTCTAATCTACTAAAGGGTAAACCCCAGTGTTCTAATTCAACTACTGAATCTATGGCTTCTTTACAAAGAATATCTACTGCAGGTTGGTCTGCTAAGTAATCAGAACCCTTTACAGTATCAAATGCATGCCAATTCCAATTGTCTTCTTCTACATTTGCTAAAGCAGCGCTCATACCACCTTGAGCAGCACCAGTATGAGATCTTGTGGGGTAGAGTTTTGTAATGACTGCAAGTTTCATGTGAGGAGCTGCTTCAATCGCTGCTCTTAAACCCGCACCACCAGCTCCAACAATTACACCATCAAATGAATGTTTTACAACTTTCATACTTCCCTCACAAAAGCTACCAATACATAAGTTCCTAATATAAAAAACGCAGTTGATGTGAAGTACAGTCCGTAAAGAGCAAGTTGTCTGAATGTTTTGTTAGCAATATTGTCGTGCATAACAATTCTTAGCCCATTGGTTCCGTGAAGAATGCTGAGTGTTAATAAAAGCCAATCAAACGTTCTCCAGTAGGGTGTATCCCATCTTGCTGCTACAAATTCGTAATCTAGGTTAAGAGTGTCATTAAAAACATGCATTATAAACATATGCCCAGCAGCTAAAAGAACTAAAAACAAACCACTTATTCTCATAAAAAACCAAGCATATAATTCAAAATTACTGCCATCAATAGGTGGAGTTCTTCTTCCCCAGTCAGTCCTCTTTATTGATTTCATTTTGTTTTCCAATCTGGTAGTGGCCTGACCATGCAGTCAACAACAGTTGTTCCAGCTGAACTTTTTTCTAAGCAGAGTTCAAAATAAGAATCTATCATTTTGTATGTTGTAGGAACAAATATTGCAATAAATACAACCATAGCCGTAATGTTTAGTGCCTTTTGGTAATCAGAACCTTTGCTCCAAAGATCAACAGCAATAATTCTTAAGCCGTTGATTGCATGAGCTAAGACAGCAGCCATTAGGCCTACTTCTCCAATTCTGAAATAAAAATTTTTGTAAATTGCTTCAGCACCTTCGTACACTTCTGGTCCAGCCAATATAAGAGCTGTAGATATGATGTGAAGCAATAGATAACCAAATAATGCAACTCCTGTAATCCTATGGAAGAGGTACAACCACATACCAGTTCTTCCTTTATAAACAGAACCAGTAGACACAATACTTTGATTTTGCATTATCTAATTATCCTATATTCCCAAAATAACTAATAATTATTTAGACAATTCGCCCCTTGACATTTAACTATTGAGGTAATAAATTACACCTATGTAGTTTATTAAAGGAGCAAGGGTGGAGTTAAAAATTATCGATGAACTAATAGGCGGAATGCCTTCGTGGACCGAGGATGCTAATTGCAAAGGTGCAGACGCAGATTTATTTTTCCCTGAAAGAGGAGCCTCCACTAGAAAAGCAAAAGCTATTTGTAGAGCATGCTCAGTTCAAGAAGAGTGTCTTGAGTTCGCAGTAGAACAGTCTGAAAAATTTGGCATTTGGGGAGGCCTTTCAGAAAGAGAAAGAAGACGAATTAAAAGACAGCGTGCAGCTGAATTTGATATTAGAGATGTAGGTTAAATACCAAAACTTTCTGAATATTCGCTAAAATCTCTTTCAACACCTATTTCATCACTCTTTATTATTTCTGTGATGACGTTTTCTTCATTTGTTATGAATGTATATCTTAAAGATATGCCTGCACCATCATGAAAACATCCAAATTTTTTAGCTGCATCACCATGTGGCCAAAAATCAGATAAAATGGGAAACTCAATATTATAATGTTCAGCCCAAGCTCTATTTGTAGGACTCGCACCTACTGTTATTAGAACTGTATTTGTATCTTCTTTAATAAAAGATTCTTGATAATCTCTTAATTCACAAATTTCTTTATCGCAAACACTGCTAAATGGGAATGGCATAAAGACGAACATTGTTTTTTGACCCAAGAAGTCTTTGTCGCTGTATTTCGTTTTATCATGGTTGTATAATTCAAATTCAGGAATCTGATCTCCGATATTTAGTGACATATGTAACATCCTTTCTTAATAAATTAATATTAGCGAATTTAAATTTAAATAGGAGGTAATGAAGTTCTAGCTGCCCAAGAAATTGGGTCTTCAATTTCTGATGAGGAAGGAATAAGATCGATATTTGACATTACGTCTAAGATTGAATATTGACTTTCACTTTCGACAAGGTAATTTATGAAATCTTCTGATTTCTCATCATAATTTGAGATCTTGTTCTCAAGATCGTTTATAGTATCGTTTGTTCCTACTAAATCTAAATCTGTGACTAAATCTATAACGCTTGGATCGATGTAATTTAAAAAATCTTTAGTAGTACTTTTGATTACTTGTCTATAAAAACTTAATGGCGCAAAAATTGAATCGAATATTGAATCAAAATTGATGTTGTTAAGTTCTGGTATATTTGAAAACATTTCTTCTGGATTTGAAAAATTTGCTGGATCTAAATCAGGTTTCATTTCACCTAAGCTTTCAATTAAGCTCTCGTTACTCTGTTGCATTTGTTCAAGAATGAATAAAAAAGGTGCATTAAATTTTCCTAAAGAAAGCGCAATAAATTCGAGAGCCATTAAAGCCATAGTGGCTTCTTTATCATCAACTTCAAATTTAGTAATTCTAGATTCAAAATTTAATTTGTTTATTGCGAGACTATTGCTTTTTGGAAGAACAACTCCAAAATGACTGAGCCCCCAGGTATTCTTACTAAGGAAACCAGAAATATTTCCAAGCTGCATACCAATTAAAGATGATTGTGCGCCAGCTAAATTAAATGGACTTGAGTTTGCTATATTTAAATTACTAAAATCAAAATGTTTTACAGAATTTAAAAACCAATTTCCATATTCTTTAGAATTTAGTATTTGCAAATTTTCAATATCTTCATAGGGAATATCTAAAGACTGGTTGTTTAATTGGATTGCTCGAAAAATCTCTTCATAATTCATCTCACTATTAGAAAACAGAAAACCCTCTTCAGCTTCTTTATTGATATGATTATTAATTTGAGATGCTAGGTTCCAATTAACATCACCATCGTCATTGTTAAATAAATTAAATAGTTGAGAAAAAATATCGTCAGACATCTGATGGGCGAAGATCCAACTCAAAAACAAGTGTTATTGTTTGTGAGTTTCTTAATATCTCAATTTCTACTGTATCACCAGCTCTTTTTTGCCTTAACACTGTAATTAGACCATCTAATGTTTTTACATTTACTCCATTAATTTTTTTAATAATATCACCAGCTAATGCACCAGCTTTTCCAATCGCAAAGACATCATTTCCTGGACCATAGAGTTCTTGTATTATGACTCCAGAGAAAACTCTTGCTCCATCTTCCGCTGTGTCAAAATGCTGCGCACCTAAAATTCCAAGAAAAGCATGTAAGATCCGCCCCTCTTTGAGTAAATCATCAGCTATCCCTAGTGCTAAATTGACTGGAACTGCGAATCCTAAACCTTCTGCACCAACATCAGCAGTAGCTATAGCAGTAGTTATACCAATTAATTCACCATTATTATTTAATAATGCACCTCCACTAGATCCTCTTGTAATAGGAGCGTCAGTCTGAATCAAGCCAAATAAGGTAACTCCTGAATTCATAGCCTCACCACCCACGTCCAGTCTTCTTTCTAATGCTGAAACAACCCCAGTTGTTACTGTAGGCGCAGCGCCAAGGGTTAATGGATGGCCGATAGCAACTGCAAGGTCACCAACCTTTAGCGCTTCACTATTACCTATTGATATCGGAACTAAATTTGACACAGAGATTTTTAGTAATCCTATATCTGTGAGCCTATCAGATCCAATAATCTCACTTTCATACATCCTTCCATCTTCAAACACAACCCTTACTTGAGTTGAGTTATCAATAACATGGTGATTAGTCATTATTAAACCATCGGCAGAAATAACAACTCCTGAGCCACCACCATTTGGTAAAAATTCACCATCTTCAGACATATTTCCTACTTGTACTTGAACTATGGTTTTTGTAGCCAACTCTGCAATTGACACAATCTCTGTTGAATCTACTCTAGGCATTACGAGTTCTTTTTCAGTAACAGTTTCAGTAATTGTTACTGGTTCTGGAATGACAATCTCTTCTTCATCAAATAATCCAAACAAAAATAAAAATGATAAAACTATTCCACTTGAAATTAATGAAGCTCCAAAAACGATATTTATAGAGCTCTTTTTCTTGTCAGATTTCTTTTCAATTAAATCAGAGATATATTTCTCTTGCTCAAATAATTCTTGTTGTGAATAATTGTCTTCATTCATAAGTTCTATAATAAATAAGCAATAGATGTAACCAATATTTGTGGGAAATATTTTTTAACAGGTTTCATGTAAATTTCTATTTATCCTGTATTGGTTGAAAAATTTTTTTCAAGTACTTAAAGTAATTAGGTAAATGTTATCTGTTCAAAACCTTGAGGTTGTATACCAGGATGTAATTCTTGTTTTAAGAGGTGTTTCTTTTGAAATTCCTAAAGGAAAAATAGTTGCATTACTCGGCAGTAACGGTTCTGGGAAAACTACAGTTATCAGATCGATTACAGGGTTGTTGGATGTTCAAAATGGAGACATTACTAAAGGAAACATAAATGTTGACGGAGAAGACATAACCAACCTAAACCCTTCAAAAATAGTTGAAAAAGGCATTGCACAAGTCTTAGAAGGAAGAAGAATATTTTCTGAATTAACTGTGGTAGAGAACTTGCGATTAGGAGGACATACTAATAGCTCACAAATTCAGGAAAATATTGATAGAGTGTTAGATCTTTTCCCAGCTCTTAAAGAGAGAACTAAAGGTGAAGCTGGATACTTGTCAGGTGGTGAGCAGCAGATGCTTGCAATAGGTAGAGCTTTAATGTCTAACCCGAATTATTTATTGCTTGATGAACCTAGCCTAGGACTCGCTCCTAAGCTAGTTGATCAAATAGCAGAACTTATTCAAGAAATTAATGGTCAAGGGGTAACCGTTCTTTTAGTTGAACAAAATGCAAAGATGGCTCTCAACATATCTGACCATGGTTACATAATGGAGACAGGGAATATTGTAATGGATAATGAAAGTGAGAAACTACTTAATGACGAGGACGTAAGAGAGTTCTATCTTGGCCTAAACGCTGAAGGAACAAAAAGAAAATCTTTTAGAGATGTAAAACATTACAAAAGAAAGAAAAGGTGGCTTTCTTGAGTAATGTACTAAGTTTTAAAAACGTAACTTTAAAGTTTGGAGGCATAACAGCATTAAACTCTGTTAATTTCAGCATTGAACCTGGTGAACTATATGCAATCATTGGTCCAAATGGTGCTGGGAAAACGTCTATATTTAACTGCATAAGTGGCATATACAAACCTACCGAAGGAGAAGTAGTCTATGGTGAAAATACAATATCAAAATTAAGGCCAGATCAAATTGCATCATTGGGTATAGCAAGAACTTTTCAAAATATCGAACTTTTTGAAAACCTAACAGTTATAGATAATATTTTAATTGGTGCTCATAGGAAATTGAATTATGGACCAATTTCAAGTCTCTTATATTCAAAAAAGGTAAAAGAGAGTGAGATTGAGGCACGCCTTATTGCTGAAGACATAATTGATTTTCTTGAAATTGAACAATATAGATATTCTTACATAATGTCTTTACCTTATGGAGTTCAAAAAAGAGTAGAGTTAGGAAGAGCATTGGCAATGGATCCAGAAATAGTTCTACTTGATGAACCAGCAGCTGGCATGAATAGCGAAGAGACAGAGGATATAGCTAGGTTTATAATTGATTTACACGAAGAAAGAAAAAAAACAGTAATTTTGGTCGACCATGACATGAACATGGTCATGGATATAGCTGAAAAAGTAATGGTTTTAAATTTTGGAGAGAAATTAGCTGAGGGAACACCAAAAGAAATAGTTTCTAATGAAAACGTTATTGAGGCTTATTTAGGAGGGACATAGTTATGACACTTACTATGAATGAAATATATAAGGTAATTAAATCTGAAGGGGGAAAAACCCCTGCCGATAAAGTTAAGGAAATTGCTAATGAATATCCTGACAAAATAGCTATGCGCTATAAAGAGCTTGGAATTTGGAATGAAACAACTTATAGAGATTTCTGGCTTAAATCAAAATATGTTTCCATGGGGCTTAAATTTTTTGGTGTAAACAAAGGTGAAGCGGCAGCGATACATTCTGAAAATAGACCCGAATGGTTTTTTGCAGATATAGGAATACAAGCCATAGGTATTGTGAGTGTAGGTCTCTACCCTTCAAACCCTGCATCTGAAGTTGAGTATTTACTATCACACTCTGAAAGTAAAATCTTATTTGCAGAAGATCAAGAACAAGTTGATAAAGCTTTAGAAGTTATTGATTCTTTACCAAAGTTAGAAAAAATTGTATATTTTGAAAAAAGGGGTCTTTATAGCTATGACCATCCAAAATTAATGTCCTTTGCTGAATTTTTGGATATAGGTAGAAGTGAATATGAATCACATCCTGAATTTGTTGATGAGCAAGTTATTAAGCTAGAAGATGATGATGTAGCGATGATGATATACACATCAGGAACAACGGGACCTCCTAAAGGATCTATGATAACTCATGGAAATATGAGATGGGTGGCAACTCAAATTCCACATTTTCCAGTTGCCGACAGATTAAACGAAGAAGATCCTCAGTTTTTATCTTATCTGCCACTGTGTCATGTTTTTGGAAGATTGATTGATGAATTGATTGGGATTCATGTTATGGCAACAATAAATTTTGCTGAGTCCATTGATACGGTTCAGAGCGATTTAGCTGAAATTCAACCAACGGTTTTTCCTGCAGTTCCAAGAATATTAGAAAAAATGCATTCTGGAGCAATGGTCAGAATGAAAGATGCTTCACTTTTAAAAAGAACTTTGTTCAAATTTTCAATGGTTCTTGGAAGCTATGCAGTTGAAAGAAAATTAAAAAATGGATTTGACGACATTTATGCTAAATTTTTACTTTCAATAGGCTATGTTCTTTCTTTCAGAACTTTAAGAAAAAAATTAGGATTGATAAATGCCCAATCTGCTGTTTCAGGTGCTGCTCCAATAGCTCCAGAAGTTCTTAAATTTTTCATGACATTAGGAGTTCCTTTATTTGAAGCTTATGGAATGACAGAAAATTGTGCATACGCAACTAGTAACAGTTCTGAAAAAATAAAATTAGGAACAGTCGGTGTCCCTAATGAGGGGATAGAACTAAGACTAGCTGAAGATGGAGAAATTTTAGTAAGAAGTGGAGGAGTATTTAAAGGGTATTTTAAGGATGAAGAAGCAACAAATAGCACGATTGATGCCGATGGATGGCTACATACAGGTGATGTTGGTGTTTATGATGGAGAATTTATTAAAATTATTGATAGAAAAAAAGACATCATAATTACAAGTGGTGGAAAAAATGTATCTCCATCCGAAATTGAAAACAATATAAAAGTCTCACCATTTATTAAAGAAGCAATTGTAATAGGCGATAAACGAAAATTTCTATCAGCTTTAATTGGTATTGAGTTTGATACAGTATCTAACTGGGCACTAAGAAAAAACATTCCACACACCACTTATAGAGATTTATCTGAAAAAGAAGAAGTAAAAGATTTGGTTTGGAAAGAGATATCAAAAGCAAATTCTAAGACTTCAACTTTAGAAATTAGAAAATTTCGAATGATTCCAAAAGAGCTTGATCATGAAGAAGGCGAACTTACAGCGACTCAAAAAGTAAAAAGAAATGTTTTATTAGAGCAATTTAATGAATTAATTGAGGAGATGTATAGTTGACAATATTTTTACAAGCTACAGCTGAAGGACTATCTTTAGCAGGTATATATTCTCTTGTAGCCATTGGATTTGTATTAATTTATAAATCTATGGATGTTCTCAGTTTTGCACAACCAGCCTTAGCTGTAGTTGGAGCTGGAATTATTAGTTCACTTGCAGTTGATAGGGGTTTACCATTTTGGATTTCATTAGTACTCGGTGTTTCTTTAACAGGTATATTAAGTCTTTTAATTGAAAGAACTTTTTTGAGGCCTATGGTTGGGGAGCCTGTTTTTTCTGTAGCAATTTTAACAATCGGAATTGATATTTTACTCAGAACAACTCTAGATAACTGGATTGGTTTAAATCCCAGATATATGGGAGACCCATTTCCATCGTATGGAAATTTTGGTTCAATATCTATTAATGGAGTTACATTAAAGTATTTAGAGCTTGCGGCGTTCTCTACTGCAGTAATAATGATTATTGCTTTAAATATCTTTTTTAAAAAATCTAAATACGGCGTAGCTATGAGGGCAACTTCATTTGATCAGGAAGCTGCGATGGCTCAAGGGATTAACGTGGGTAGAATCTTTGGTTTGGTATGGTTCATAGCTGGTTTGTTGGCTGCGTTTGCAGGATTCTTCATCACTGGAGGCTTTAATACATTATCTCAGTTAAGCTTTACCTTTGCATTACGAGCTTTACCCGCAGTAGTTATTGGTGGATTAGACTCTATTCCAGGTGCTGTAGTAGGTTCAATTGTTATAGGCTTAACACAAGGTTATGTTGCATATTATCAAATCTCATTTGAAGAATTTGTTGGATTTAGTCTTGGAAGCGGTTTTTCACTTGTTGCACCATATTTAATTATGTTCATAATTTTAATTTTTAAACCAGATGGTCTTTTTGGAACAAAAGAAGTTGAGAGAGTATGAGAAAAAGACCTAATTTATATACAAACTATCAAGATGAAAATGCTATTTTTTCAAACAGTACACAAAAAGCTTGGTTTTTTGCTCTAATTATTTTTTCAATTTCAATTTGCTTTGTTGCTTCAGATTATTGGTTACTTCTTTTAACAAGGTCTTTAACTTTTGCTATTGGAGCATGGGGAATCAACATTGTATCAGGTCTAGCTGGACAAATTAGCCTAGCACACGGCTCTTTTATTGGAATTGGGGTGTACGCTGCAGCAGTACTTGGTGGAACGGCCACTTCTAGTGTTATTGGATATGAATTGGATATGTTATTTTGGCTTCCTTTAGCAGGGGTTGTGTCTGCTCTAGTTGGCCTTATCATCGCACCTATTACTGTTCGACTTAAAGGGCTGAATCTGGGTTTAGTGACATTAGCATTAGTATTTATATGTTCTCATATTTTTTCTAACTGGACTTCTGTTACCGGCGGGGCAGGTATAGGTAGGAAGGTTGCTCAAATAAAACTATTTGGTGTAAATCTTGAAAATGGATTAACTCTAGGAAATATATTTTTAGAGAGAGAACAATTATTATATCTTATTTGTTTTTTCTTTTGTGTGCTTCTTGGATTTGGATTTAAAAACCTAGTTCGATCTAGAGTTGGTAGAGCATTTGCTGCAATAAGGGATGGAGATATTGCAGCTGAAGCTTTGGGAGTCAATCTATTTCGATATAAAGCTACTGCTTTTGGTTTAGCTAGTTTTTATGCAGGCGTTGGTGGTGCACTAGCTTCAACAATTTCAGGAGGAGTTGAGCCAGGTTCATTCAACTTACTTTTTTCAATTCTTGCTGTAGCAATAATAATTATTGGTGGAGTTGGAACAGTACTCGGACCACTTTTTGGTGCATTCTTTTACATCATGTTTCCTGGTTTGATTCAATCATTATTTAAAGCAACTGGAATAGGTGAACAATCTTTGGCTTTAAACCTAGGCCAAATAGAAGCAATAGTTTTTGGCTTATTTATTATTTTATTCTTAATTTTTGAACCAAGAGGTTTATGGGGTATTTGGTTTAGGTTACGCAATTATTTTAAAGCTTGGCCATTTTCCTACTAGATACAAAAAATTCGACTAATCTTTACTTGTTAGTACTAATTATTAAGGGGGAGATATGAAATCGTTGCGAAAGCAAGGAATCATTTTATTCACTATTTTTGCCCTAGTATTAGCAGCTTGTGGTGGTGATACCGCAGAAGATGAAGTTGTTGAAGAAACAGCTTCTGAAGTCGTAGAGACTTTAGATTCTCCTGCAGTAACAACTGCTTCAACTGTTAAGACTGGAGTAGGAGTAACATCAGACCCATGTCCAGAAGCAGTAGGTTCATTTCCTACTGGTGCTGATCCAGATAAAGGATGTATATATTTAGGTTTATTGAATGACTATACAGGTCCTTATGGAGCATTAGGTCCAGCTTTAGAGCTAGGACAAAGATCTTTCTGGTTGTGGGCTAATAATGCTGGTGGTGTTGGAGATTACAGTGTTGCAATAGTTGAAGGCTATGATACACAATACAACCCACAAAAGCATTTAGAGGGTTATAACTCTCAAAGAGATAGTGTTGCTGCATTAGCAATGTCTTTGGGAACACCTCAAACTTTATTTATTCTAGATGAATTAGATAAGGACAATACAATCGCAGCTCCAATGAGTTGGTGGTCAGGTTATGCATATAAAGAAGCAGATAAAGGTTTAATTGTAGAATTCGGCGCAGCTTATTGTGCGCAAGGAATGAATTCAGTTGATTGGGCTTTAAATAATCTACCTGTCGATATAAAAACAATTGGAATTATGGGATTTGCAGGCGATTATGGTGGTGACTGGGCTAGCGGAGTTGCAAAAGCAGCAGCTGCTAATGGTCTAGAAGTAGCATGGTCTTATGTACCACCTGCACCAGAGTTTGACGTAGCTCAAGCTGTTGGACTAATGGTTACCCAGCCTGTAGACGCTTATTTTCCTGCTTTAGGCCCAAATCAAATGGCACAAGTAGCAGGTGGAGCATTTCAACAAGGCTTAACCCCTATTGCAATGATGGCGTCACCTTCTTTTAACGACGCTTTTGTTCAAGAAGGATTTGCTTTAGCTCCTTTGTTTACATCAGGTTCAATGTATGTTTCAGCTCATGTTGGTCCATACGAAACTGATTCACCTGGTCATGCAGCTATGAGAGCAACTTTTGAAGCTGTCGGCCAAACTACTGGTAACTTATTTGTTACTGCTGGTTGGTCTTCACAGTATCACTTGAAAGGTGTACTTGAAGCAGCAATTAAAGGTGGAGACTTAACTCGAGCAGGTATCAGAAGGGCAGCTGCAAATGTAGATGTCAGCTCTGATGGCATGATGGTGAAAAGATCATTAGGTCAAGAAGGTGCAGATGTTGAAACATTTATTGGAGTCCCAACAAGTGATAGCTTGTCAGGAATAAATGTACTTTCTGCAAATTATGTAGGTCCATCTGCGGCTGGATATGATTGGAAATCTGGTCCTTGTGGATAATTAGTTAAGTTTTAAAAACTTACTTTAAAGAGCCGGCTTTTGCCGGCTCTTTATTTATATCTGTAACCTAAAATCATATTGTGAAAAACTTAAATGTT
>Ga0222717_10000863_pt1 | contig 25491 bp, 40 predicted proteins | sample C33_18DmetaG_FD_165053 | JGI IMG/M metagenome (GOLD analysis project Ga0222717, IMG submission 165053) | Estuarine water microbial communities from San Francisco Bay, California, United States - C33_18D | ecosystem: Environmental > Aquatic > Marine > Unclassified | place: USA: California... | reverse complement strand
AGCAGATTTTGACGGAAGTAATTGGACACATGACGATTGGCAACAATTCTATTTCCAAGAACATGCAAAAGGTATGACAAATAAAACAGATTCAGACAAAGCTATTACAGATATAGATGCTGAATTAACTGCATATCAATCAGACATGGACGATATCGACGCAGGAATAGCTGCTGGTGATATTGACCAAGTTGACCCAAGTTAATAAACAAAAAAATACCATAAATAGTAGTAATACCACCAAGAATGTGGTATAATTACTATTATGGGTGCAAAAAATCTACATTTAGAACACTTAGAAGACGAGATTATCAATCAAGGGATTGATGGTGGACGTGGTGCTATAAACTTTTTACAGGGTCTTAGAGACATGTTAAAAGGAAACTCTAATTCAAGTGTTAACATGACTGTTAAGTGGGACGGAGCTCCTGCTATTTTCTGTGGTCAACACCCCGAAACTAATCAATTCTTTGTTGCAAAGAAATCTCTATTCAATAAAGAACCTAAGTTTTACACTTCAGAACATGAAATTAAAAATGCAGACGAATTAAGTGGTGCATTAAAAGAAAAGTTCTTAACTTCATTTCAATGTTTATCTAAACTATCTTGGAATACAATCATGCAAGGTGATTTAATGTATACCAATGATAAGAAAATGCAAAAGATTGACGGAAAATCATTCGTCACATTCCAACCAAATACAATCATGTATGCAGTAGATATTAATTCAGATTTAGGTAAAGAGATTGCAAACTCTAAAATGGGTATTGTGTTTCATACCACATACACTGGTTCTACAATAGAAGACTTAGGTGCAAGTTTTGGTGCAAATATATCTAAACTAGGAAACAGTAAAGATGTTTGGATTGACGATGCAACATATAAAGATGTCAGTGGTAAAGGTTCAATGACTGCAAAAGAAACACTTACACTTACACAAGAACTATCCAAAACAGGTAAAGCCTTCCATGGAATCAAAAAGAAAGATTTAGATAAGTTTCAAAAAATACAGGAAGAGATTGGAAAGAAAGGTGCTGGTGCATCTTACAAAACATATTGTAATACACTTATCAGAGGTGGTAGTTTCAATCCAACATACAAAGGATATATGGAACACTTCGAAAGCTACTGGAGAGATAAGGTGGTTGCAAAGGTCAAAATGGAAAAGACCAAACAAATCAAACAAGAGATTGGTGAACAACTTTATAACGAACTCAGAAGTTTAAAGAACATGATAACTAATCTAACTTCCTTTATGGGACACCTAGTAGTTGCAAAACAACTTATCATAAATGCACTAAATAGAGTAAAGAGTATAGGAACTTTCAAAAAGACTGCAAATGGTTTCGAGGTAGTTAACCCCGAAGGATACGTTGCAATAGATAAAACAGGAAGTGCAGTTAAACTTGTAGATAGAATGGAGTTTGCATTCAATAACTTCACTGCACAAAAATCGTGGGATAAGTAATGAAATCATTCAATGCATTTCTAACAGAAGCTAAAGATAAGGGTGTAGTGTTTACTTTTGGTAGATTCAATCCACCTACAACAGGTCATGGAAAGTTAGTAGACAAACTTAAAAAACAATCGGGTGGTGATGACGTTCTGTTATTCACTTCACATTCAAATGACAAGGTTAAAAATCCACTATCACACCGAGACAAGATATCGTATCTAAGAAAATTCTTTGGGAAGATTGTTGCAGACGTAAATGCAAGAACAGTATTTGAGATTGCAACAGAATTACATAAGAAGAAATATAAAAGAGTCTCAATGGTTGTTGGGTCAGACAGAGTAAAAGAGTTTGAAACACTACTAAACAAATACAATGGTGTTAAAGCACGTCACGGATTCTATAAGTTTGACGAAATCAATATAGTATCTGCTGGAGAGAGAGACCCTGATGCAGATGATGTCAGTGGAATGTCTGCAAGTAAACTCAGAGGATATGCAGAACAAGGAGACTTTGACAATTTCAAATTAGGTGTTCCAACAAAGAATAAAGGATTAGTTCAGAAACTTTATAACGATATCCGTAAAGGAATGGGTATTGCAGAAGGAACACTACCACACTACATGGTAGAAGATTTGATACAAGAAGGAGTCTATGACCCAGGCACCTTTAAAGCAGTTTTCCTAAGTGGTGGCCCAGGCAGTGGTAAATCTGCAGTTGTAAAGAAATTAGCTTTGACTGCACTTGGTTTAAAAATGGTCAACACTGATAAAGCATTTGAGAACGGACTAAAGAAAGCAGGAATGTCACTTGACCTTAGAGGTGCAGACTTTGATAAAGTAGACCCTATCCGTGCAAAAGCAAAAAGTATTACAGGTAAAAACTTAGACTCATATATCGAAGGAAGACTAGGTCTTATCTTTGACACTACAAGTGCAAAGTCGGGTAAGATTAAGAACTACAAAAAAATGTTAGACACATTAGGATATGAATACAAAATGATATTTGTTAATGCAAGTCTAGACAATGCACAAAAAAGAAATGACTTAAGGTCTAGAAAACTACCACCCAAAATTGTAAAAGGTGACTGGGACGCTGCACAAAAGAATGCAAAGGAATATAAATCAATTTTTGGTAGAGACTTTGTAGAGATTAAGAATGATGATGACCTTGCAACACTTGACAAAAAAGCAAATTCACTATACAGTAAACTACTAGGTTGGTCTACTTCATTCCCCAAAAACAAACTTGCATTACAATGGAAAGAGAAAGAATTGATGTATAAATCATTCCGACATACAGGTTTAAAAGAACATAAATAGTATTATGTTAGAAGAACTTAGAGAAAAATTACGTAAGACCCAACAAGACAAAGAAGTTGAAGGCAAGAAAGGTTCTCAACCTAAGAAGTATTATGCTAAAGACGCAGACGGAGACGAAATGTCCCAGTCCACAAAAGATAAACGTGCAGACCACTTTAAGAATAATAAAGATAAAGAAGGTGAAGACGCATTCAAACCAGCACCTGGCGATTCAAAAGCAGATACTAAACCTTCACAACATACTAAGAAGTATAAGAAAATGTTTGGAGAAGGTGCAGCTGATAAATCTTTACAAAAGAAAGCAGACAAGAGTGGAATGCCAGTTGGTATTCTAAAACAAGTCTACAAACGTGGAGTTGCAGCTTGGAAAGGTGGACATAGGCCAGGAACTACACCCGAACAATGGGGACATGCACGTGTTAATTCTTTTGTGACTAAATCAAAAGGAACATGGGGTGGTGCAGACCAAGACCTTGCAAAGAAAGTTTCGGGTAAATCAGAGTCAATAGAAGAAGGAGTTGATATCAGAAAACAACTCAAAAAGATTAAAGGATTAACTAAGAAACAATTAGAAACATTATCAACAATGAACACTTCACAACTAACAGTTTTAGTTCAACAGTTAAGTGGTTTGGTTATGGGTGAACAAGACGAGTGTTGGGACGGATACAAACAAGTTGGAATGAAAAAGAAAGGGGATAAAATGGTTCCCGATTGTGTTCCCGAATCAGTAGAAGAAGGTAAACTTGTCACTGATTACAGAAGTATCTTAGATTTCATATTTAAAAATATCAAAAAGTTGATTGAAAAGGAATATGAAAAGAACTCTGAAAAAGGTTTAGGAATGATTAATCAGTTAGGTTCTTATGTTGGAATGAAAGTCACTGATAAGAAACAGGAGAAACATAAACTCTTCCTTAAGTTTGGTGACAACATACAAGAAGACGCTGCAGTTGACGCTGCAAATCTAAAAGCAAAACAAACTGAAGAACTAGAAAGATTAAAGGCAAAACAATTACAAGAGTTAGAAGCACTACAAGATAGACACGAAAGAGAAACAGACAAAGTCAACCAACAGAAAGAAAAAGAAGTTGCAAATAAACAAATTCAAGCAAAACGTGATGCAGATAGAAAAGCTGCAGAGAAACAAAACGAAGAAAGAGATTACAAAAAAGAGTATGAGAATTATCACTCAAAACCCGAACAAGTTAAAAGACGTGCAAAAAGAAATGAAGCACGAAGAAGTCTAAAGGACAGAAAAGATATAAAAGGAAAGGACGTTCACCATAAGGACAACAATCCTATGAATAATGACAAGTCTAACTTATCAATTGTATCACAAAAATACAATAGAACAGAACCAAGACTTAGAAAATTGAAAGAGAAGGGGATACTTCCAAGTGGCAGGAAATAAACACGACAACGGAGTTCACGAACAGGGAACAGACGAAACAAGAAAGGCTTATCAAGAAGATACGCCTGGTCAATCAGTTGAGAAATACGTAAAAGAGAATCAAAAATCATATCACGATTCAAAGAAAACATTTTCTCAAATTGCAATCAACGAAACACTCGATACACTTCAAAAAGAAAAAACCAATCTACTAGACAATCCATTTCGTTTAGGTTCTATGATGTATTTTGAATGTATTAATGAAGCAAGAAACCTTATCAAAGAAGACCGATACAGACTTACTGAAGTTGATAAGAATATAATGGAAACAGATATTGGTGAGTTCGAAGTGTATGAGGGAGAATTAGTTCCACTAGATTGTCCACAATACGAGTTTATAAACGAAGAAGAAGAACCCGAACTCAACAAACCAAAAGCAGGTGGCCCTAAGAAATACTATGTATATGTTAGAGACCCACAAACTAAAAAGATTAAAAAAGTCACATGGGGAGACACTACAGGTCTCAAAGTGAAACTCGGAAACGAGAAAGCAAGAAAATCCTTCGCTGCACGACATAAGTGTTCACAACAAAAAGATAAAACTACTGCATCATATTGGGCATGTAGATTACCACATTATGCGAAACAGTTAGGTCTATCAGACGGCGGAAACTTTTTTTGGTAGACTAAATATAAGGAGATAATTATGAGTCAAGTGATACACGAATACAGAAATGAAAACAGGACTGCAACAGTCCGACTAACTTCAGAAGGTTTTGAAGTAGATTTAGCAAAAGACAACGTAATAATAGAAACTAGACAGGTTCATAACCATAGTGAATCTTATGCAGAAGACGTTGCAGACAACTATGTATTGGGATTGTTTGAAGCAAAAGAGAAAGATGGAAGTTTCTATGGTTATAATGAAAAGAATGATAACTTTTATCCTGGCTTAGATGACTAACCCCTATACAGACCAACCACTAGTCCAACATGGGACAGACATAAAATACACTGTTAGAACATTTTCTGCAGAAGTAGATGAAAACGAACTGGTTTGGCATAGAGATAAAGAGTCTAGAACTATCCATGTATTGAGTGGAAAGGGGTGGGAATTACAAAAAGAAGACAAACTACCCGAAGAATTAGAGATAGGAAAAGACTATTTTATCATAAAGAATAATTACCATAGAGTAATAAAAGGTGAAGGAGATTTGGTTCTCCGTATAGACAATGGATACACAACTACAAGAAATAAATAAAGACTTATGTCTTGATTGTGGACTATGTTGCACTGGTGCATTGTTTAGAACCATGTATACAACCGATAAAGAGAAGTCTTACTTTAAGGAAAAGGATAAATTCGAACCAAGAATGCGAATGTCTAGACGGGTAGGTTTCGAGATAATTGCAACAGAACATGGTAATAATTACTTCTTTCAGAAAGGTTGTGAACACTTACAAGAAGATAATAAGTGTAAAAACTATGAAACTAGACCCGAAGCATGTAAAATTTATAGATGTGGAGTCTTACGTAGATACCAAGAAGGAAAAATATCATATAAAACTGCACTAAATATTATTGCAAAAGCAAAAGAAATACCAAACAAACCAACTAATAGAAAGATTGTTCGTGATATCATGCACATGACCTCTTAAAAATTATAAATAATACTGTTATGAGTTATAAATCAGAAAACTGGAAAGAAAAACTAGAACAAGTCCGTAGTCACATTGCTTTGAAAGAAGGAAGTGTGGAAAAAACTGCAGACGAAATAATTAGTGAAGATATCGAAAACGACCTTTTAACTGGATTCGAAGAAGACGTTAAAGTAGTCGAAGATGAAATCACTGAAGAATTAGTCCTTGAAGCCTCAATGGGTGATATGATTAAGAAGGTATTCAATACAGATAGTGAAACAGAAGCTATGGGTATTGCAAAACTTCTTAACATGACAGACGTTAAGGTTGCACTTGCAATGCAGAAACAAAATCCTAATGGATTTAAGAAGACCACATTCGGTATGGGTGCAGACAATAAACAAAGAGACATGATTAAGGATAAAGACCTTATGAAAATGTTTAAAAAAGCAGGTGTTTCACCTCTTAAAGATTCAGTCGAAGTTGAAGAAGAAAAACCAGTAAAAGAATCAGTAGAGAAATCTGCAGAAAAACTCGTAGAAAAAAATATGCTTGGTAGACTTGCAAAACAATTACATTTAACAACAGAAGGTAAACAGAAAATGTTTGACTACTTCGAAAAAGGGGAATTAGAACAATGAAATTAACATCAATGGGTCTATCACCCGAACTACTAGAAGCATCTAGAACAGTTTTACAGAACTCAAAAGAATACGAAGAGTTCTTTCAATCTGCACTTAAAAAATTTGGTGTAGATTCTCCTGCTGATTTTAAATCAGATGAAGAGAAAAAGAAATTCTTTGATTACATAGATAAAAACTATAAAGGTAAAAACGAAGAAGAAGTTGCAGAAGGTGAATGTGCCTCTGATAAAAAGAAAAAACAATATTAGGAACTGGTATGAACCTCTTTTACGAAGCCAAAAAGGTATTAGATAAGGACGGGAAAGTTAACCCACTCGGCCCTTATGGAAAACAGAAACTTACTGGACGTGAGATTCAAGTCTATTTCCGTAGAAACAAAGTTAAAGACAAAGTAGTTAAGAAAGCAGTCGAGGTTGCATTAGACCTTGGTGGTGCAATGGATATTGCAATCAAATCCATTAAAGACTATTACGGGGATAAAGTCCTAAAAGCAAAAGAAGTTCAAAATGCACTTAAGTTTGCAAACGAAGAATCATTCAAAGATTCATTCAATATGTTAGACGAAGATTACAAAAAAGTAATCAAAATGTTTCCAAGAGACAGAGATTGGAAAAAACTTATAACAAAACACAAGAAACATATTGACGCATTCAGAGACGAAAAGAAACAAAAAGATTTACCTAAAAAAGTAGAAGACGATTTACTAGGTTGGGGTTCACAAAATGGTGAAGTTTCACATAAAGATGATGCAGAAGATTTCATAATGTCAATCCTTGACGAGAAATATAAACCTTATACAGATAAAACATATTCTAGATGTGTAGACTTCTACATTCAATTCAGAGGTGGTAAAGGAGACAGAATCACTTCAGAAGAGAATAAGAAAGACTTCATTAAAGCAACAGATATGATTGATGCATACTGTAAGAAAAACAAAATCAAACAAAAACCAGTTTACTCAACACCAATGGAAGGTTCAAGTGCATACAAAGTCGGTCTTATGATTGACCCAACTTACAGTAAAACAGATGACTATAAAAATGGTGTAGACTTACAACCTTTATATGTTGCATTAGGTAAACTAAAGACTGCAGAAGACCATGGTGGTGGTTGGGATAAACCAGCAACAAACGAATCAGAAGTTTTAGAAAAGAAAAGTAAAATCAAATATCGTGGTAATCTAAAAGGTTTACATGAATCTATAAAAGGTATAATGACAGAAGGTAAGAACCTTATGCCTGATTTACAAAAGATTGTAGACAAAAAGAGTGCAACTAAAGTTGGTGGTGTAATGGTTGATATGTTTACTGCTTCAATGATTACACAAATCTATGGTAAAGTAAACGACAAAAACAAAGAGAGAATGGAGAAGTCTAATATCTCTACACTTGTTGACCTTGCACAAAGAATGATGCAAAAGTCAGAGAACGACCCACTCAAAGAAGGAACAATGGCTATTGGTATTAAAGATAGAGACCCTAAAGAAAGAAGAAAAGCACAAGCACAACTGAAAGTATTGTTAAAGAAAATTGGTAATAAGAAAGTAGGTTCTAAAGAGGGTCAAGACTTTGATGATAAATTGGATTACGACATATTGTCAGACGATGAATTAGCAGATGAATTTGCAAATCCAAAAAACAAAAATATGAAAGTCAAAGACTTGTTAAAGAAACATTCAAAAAGACTCAATGTTAATTTTGATGAATCTGTAGAAGAAGGACATGCAGTATCAAGAGCTCAACAAGCTGCAATCGCAATTGCAAAGAAAAAGAAAAATGAATCAGTCATGGATTCTTACAGACAAATGTGGGAATCAGAAAATCTTGAAGAGAAAAAAGAATTCAAACAAAATGATATCGATAAAGTTGCAAAACTTACTGATAGAAACGAACACACTAAATCACTCATACACATTGCAAAATCAATGGGTGACAAAAAGTCATTAAAAAAATTAGAATTAATTGACAAAATGCATAACGAATATGGTCATATGCCTAAAGGTCTTATGGACATGAGAAATGAAGTCTATGATGACCTGAAGAAGGATATGGAAAAATATTCTAATGGTAAGGACATGTATAATGCCACATAACATGAAAGATTTATTTAAAACATATCGTGATATGCACTTACAAGAAGTGAAACAAAAAGAAGTTGATTCACTGAAAAAACTATCTAAGGACATGCAAGCCGTTCTAAAAGGTTATCAGAAGATTGTAAAGATGGGTGACAACGAACTTAAGGACAAGAAGTATAACAAAGATTACGAAGCAGTCCTTAAAGCAAGAGATGTCATCTTACAACTTATTGGTAAAGTAAACACTCAAAAACTTTTAAATAAAGAAGAGACAACAGTAGACTTAGACGAAAGAATAAATTTTCATGGTAAAAGTCCTGCTGAGAAAAAGAACTCAGAGTTCGATAGAAAATCAGAAATCAATGGTTATAAAAAGATTTTAAAGACTATTGAAAAGATTAACAAAGACCACGAGAAGTTTCAATATAACAATCGTGCAGACGGCCCATCTAATATATTTAAAGGTCTACAACAAGTTGAAAGAACATGTTATGACATGATACGAGAAATCGAAAAAGGTGATTGGGACGGAACAGTGGACTTAGAAGACTAATGGATAGAGTAGACGCAAGATACAAAACCTTTAAAGAGAAATTAAAGAAACTCGGATACATTAAAGATTCTGCAAAACAGACTAACAAAATCGTAGAGAAAATTGGTGATTTTGGAATGATGTCTGATACAGGAAACAAAAAAATTGCTCGTGCAGTTTCACAATCAAAGAACGAGAAAGACCTGCGTGCAAAGTTAGAGAAAATCTCTACAATGGCAAAAGGTAAGTATGCTGAAGCAGGTGAAGATGAAGTAATTGATAGAGCATTAGATGCACTTGGTAGTAAAGCGAAGGGAGTTCAAAACAGACCCGACGCTGCAATGCTAATGCAACTTCGTAAGTTCAAAGACGGAACTAAAGATGGTGAGGTCAGAACAGACGATATGAAGAAAATTAAGGTAAAAAGAGACGATGCGGTGAAAGTTCATGACGTTTTAATGAAGGTTAAGACACCCATTCGGTCTAAATACCTACAGTTATTACAAAAAGACAAAAAGTCTTTCGATAAAGCATTTAAAGCAATCTTAAAGGTTGCATAACTAGGAGAAAAACATGGCACTTTGGGGATTATTAGACAACGAAGCTTCTAAACCAAAATATCTTAACACTGCTGATAAAGCAGAATGTTATGGTGCTGATACAGCTGAGGTCGGTGCGACTGCTGGTGTTAATTCAGAAGGTTGGGTGTTAAGAAAAACAGTAGGGTCAAGAACTCAATTTGAAACATTGGTTGCAATGTCTTCAGGTTCAATGGGTGCTGACGTTGCTGATTTTGATGACGACTCAGACGTGAACACAGCAGATGTAGATGACGATACAGTATTATCAGATAGTTAATAGAGGATAAATTATGAAAACATTTAAAAACTTCATTATTGAAGAGGGTGGAAGTCAAATTCCAACAGATTCTAACGCATTTTTTGTGGGTGCAGCTGGACTAAGTTCAGAAAAAGTCCCACATGATATAGACGATGCAGACGTTAAAGCTAAGGTTAATGCAATCTTAGGACAAACTGCAGTATCAGAATGGTTGAATCCAAAAGCTGCTGTTGCACAAATGGAAGCAAAACTTTCTCTATTAGGACTTAACAAAACTGGTGAATCAGACTTAGAGTTTGCATCAGAAGAAGGTTCATTCGACATTCAATTCAACAGATATGGTGTTGTCACTGGTAAAACAGTTGATACACCTCATGACGAATTTGAAAGAGAAGAGAAAATCGTATCACTTAACGTAAAATACGAACAGAACGACAACGGAACTTATAAAGTTATTGGTTCTTTAAGTTAAGTAGTTTCCCCGACTGTCTGAGTAAGGAAGGACATTTCGGGGACACCTACATACTATTACATTATGAGTCTATTTGACAAAATTACAGCAAAAAACTTTTCTGCATATGCTATGAAGCACTATGACGACCCTCAATGTGAAGACATAGAGGATTTTCAAGAAGACCTTCGTAGATTCAGATACCTTAAGAGGTTATTACATAGATACCATGAAAATGGTGAATTACGTGAGCGTTTAATGTTGAATCACCTTATCTGTATCTTCAATGTCTTTGGATATGATGCATGTATGAGAATGTTAGAGTTTAAAATTAAGAATGTAAACTACTGGTCTTCCATAAAAACTATGTTATTATACCTCGAATACATAGAAGAAGGTTGGAAAATAGATATCCCTATCGATAATAAACTTGCAGAACGTTTAAGAGACCTTTAAAAATACCTAAATAGATTATATGCGTATAGTCGACACCCTAATAGTATTCCGAATTCTCAAGATGTTAACCACACCTTGGAACAAAATGCAGGCATTCAAGTTTGGATTCATAGATATGAATGGAAACAGAATCAAAGAAATTGAAGACGAGAATGGGAAAAAGATTAAGAATGACCCAGTCACAAAAAAAGAGAAGTCTTCTCTCACTCCTTTGCATAGATTAGTATTCAATCTTAAAAAGATAATCAATAAAGTTCCCTTCGGTAAAACTCAATTTGCATCATACGTCACTGCACTTCTACTTCTGAAAGAAGAGTGTGACTTGGACAATGAACAAAGTGAGGAGTTATACGAAAAGTTCTATAGATTCCTAAAAGAAGAGGAACTATTAGAAGCTGAAATGATTACAGAAACTATAAATGTAGGAAAGTTAATCATAGGTGAGACATATAAAATTAGATTTCCAATCAAACAAAATGATTACATTCACCAATCAAAAGAAGATGTTTTGGTTCACCAAGAATACGAAAAGATATATGGTATCCAAACATACATTGGATTTGTTAACGAGGAGAGAGTCGTATTGACTGCAGATGATGTTTATTGAATCGATACAAGAAATAGATAACCTTACTTTTGGTGAACAAAAGGACTTAAAGAAACCCGACTATAAAAGACTCACACTATGGGACGAAGGTTGGGAAACCATAATGTTGGGTGCATATCCTAAAGGACAGAAAGTCGTAGACGAACTTAATGAAATTCAGAAATTAGTAAAGGGTGCAACAGACGAACAGAAACGTCAATATATAAATTGTGACGAAGATGCATCATGTTATATCAAACAATACATGGACGACCATGACTTAGAATACAGTCAAGACACTATAGACTTTATCAGAAAACAATGTAGTCCAGTAATCAAACACCACAAAAACCATTTCAATCGTGCAAGACCATATCAAGTTGCAGAACATTTAGGAATGAAATTTGACAGATTTAAAACAGAAACAAGTAAGACACCTTCATACCCTAGTGGACATACAACACAACCATATGTTGTAGGATTATATTACAGTAAAATGTATCCACAACACCAACAGGGAATTATGAATGGTGCAAAAATTAGTGGATTCGGAAGAGTCATAGCAGGATTGCATTATCCTTCAGACTATGAAGCAGGTGTATATCTTGGTAAAGAATTATTCAAGTATATGAAAGTTGAAGAGATAAATGAAGACGCACCTATGAATTCCACTGGAGGTGCAATTAGTATGCCTCCAACAATGCAAAAAAAGAAAAGAGATAAGAGATACGATACAGATAACATGTATAAACTCTTAAGACGATACATTTAAATTATGAGATTTTTGAATTACCTAGCCCTTATTACGTCCATTGGAATTGCAACCATAGCTGCATATTTCAGTGTTCTTGGGCTTGCAACTATATTCAGTGGTGCATTCTTAGGAATCGTTATCATGGCAGGTGCATTGGAATTTGGTAAGATTGTCAGTGCAGCTTACCTACACATGTTTTGGGAGAAGTTAAATTACTTCAAGTATTACTTAGTGGTCAGTGTTATAGTGTTAATGTTGATTACGTCATTAGGAATCTTTGGATATCTTGCAAAGGCAAGTTCGGATACGTCTTTTGCAACTGAATTTGCACGACAAGAAATCAGTCAAATAGACGGGAAGATTGGTAGAGAACAAAACAGAATCAAGTTATTAGAAGAACGAATCAGTGGATTAAACTCGGGTGGATTAGACGTGTCAGATTCAGTCAATGCACAAATAGAGATTAGAGATGGTGCATGGGATAGAGTTCAAGGGGATATAGACTTTGCACAAGGTCAAATTGATAATTTGAGGTCTGAATTGACTGCATTGGACACTTCGGTATCAGAACTCAGAAACAGGGGTGTAGAGACGATTACAGTGGACGAGGGAGTGTTTAATGACGAGGTTAGAGTCATTGATTATGTTGCACAGGCAGACGAATTATACCAAAATCAACAATCACAAAGAGAACAAATCCGTGCAGATATCAAAGACCAACAGAATAACATAGACAAGTATAGAGACCAAGCACAGAACACTATAGACACTTCAAATGCAGAAATCAGTAGACTCCAAACTCTATCAAACGGAAATGCAGACGAAAAAATAGAAAACATTGAAGAATACAATAGACAGATTGACACTATCTATGATACAATACAAGAGTTAAGAGAGGAAAAGTTTCCTTTCGAACAGGAAATACTCGGTTTTGAACGAGAAGTAGGGCCGATACAGTATATTGCAGAGGTCATATATGGACAAGAAGAGTCTGTCAAGTATCTTGACAATGCAATTAGATGGGTGATTTTTGCACTTATCTTTGTGTTTGACCCACTTGCAGTGTTATTATTGATTACAAGTATTGCACTTATCTCTAATCCAAGTGGAAAAAAACCAAGAGTTTTGTCAGTTTTAGATAGACCAACTGTTATAAGAGTTCCAAAAAAACCTAAATAAAAAGTTAATTAACGGAGAACAACATGCCAGACAACATGACACATGCGGAAGCTAAAGCATTTATCGAAGCAAATCCACCAGTCCTTTTATTAGACGGACTAGAGGGAGAAGCTGCTACACTTGCACAAGCATCATACGACGCTTCAATGGTGACTCATAATGAGGAACTAGTGAGACTTCAAGCTTTAATAGACGCAGAATAGTAAAAAACCACTAGTATTTTCTCTCCAATTATAGTATAATTAATGTATGCTATGGTTAGAGAGAAAATATCTTTCCCGTATTGTTTCACTCGTTGAACAGGGAAAATGGAAAAACGACAACACACTGAATCATCGGTGTCCGTATTGTGGTGATTCTCAAAAGAATCAATTTAAATCACGTGGATTTCATTTCACAATAGGTCAATCATTCGTCTACAAATGTCATAATTGTGGACATTCAACTTCAAGTGTAAACTTTATTAAAGACCATTTCCCTATTATTCATAAAGAATATCTCAAGGAGTGGTTAACGGAGACAGGCAGAAAACCTAAAAAAGCACAGAAAATGTTAAGTGCAAATAAGTTTAAGTTTGTTCCTAATAAAGAAGAACTAGATATGAAAAAAATAGATTTGAGTGCAGTAGCCTTTAAGGTATCAGACAAGGTAGTTGCACAAGAATTTGTTGACTCTAGACAGATTCCCAAAGAACGACAAGAAGAACTTTGGTTTGTCCCCGTTGCACAATCTCTAAATCTCTTATCACATAAGTATAGAGACAGAGTTCTTGGAAATGACCCAAGAGTAATATTACCATTCGAAGATGAGAATGGGGAATTAGTTGGTATCACTGGTCGTGCAATAAACGACTCACCTCTTAGATACTTAACCATGAGATTCCTAGATGACGTGCCACTCATCTATAACATAAAAAATGTGGACAAAACTAAAACTATCTATGTGACTGAGGGGCCGATAGACAGTTTATTCCTACCTAACAGTATAGCAGTCGGTGGTAGTGATTTCAAAAAAATAGATGACTCGTTAAAGGAAAATGCAATAATCATTTATGACAATGAACCACGAAATACAGAAATAATCAAAAAGATAAATGAGGTCATAGACCTCGGATATAATGTTTGCATATGGAATGAAAGAAAAGTGAGTGAATTTAAAGATATTAATGATATGATTATGGGTGGACTAAGTCAAGAAGAGATTGTTGAAATTATAAATTCTAATACTTATAATGGACTCTCAGCAAAAACAAAATTACAGGAGTATAAGAAGATATGAATTCAGAAATTAGAGTTTTAAAATCAGACGGGTCAAAGGTAGAAATCAATTTAGATAAAATCCACAAAATGGTTCATAAAGCATGTAAGAACATTACAGGTGTATCAGAATCTTTAGTGCAAATGAACAGTGGATTACAATTCTATGACGGAATCACAACAAAGGACATACAAAAGATTTTAGTTAAATCTGCAAGTGATTTGATATCATTAGATAATCCTAATTACCAATTTGTAGCTGCAAGACTATTATTATTTGGAATTCAGAAACAAGTATTCAACACCAAATGGAAAGACTCAGAAATCTATCCACCACTCAAAGACATTATTCAACGAAACATTGACATAGGAGTATATGACAATGACATTTTAAAATGGTATAAAGAAGAAGAGTTAGACCAACTAGACAAGTATATAAAACACTCTAGAGACCTTACCTTCACCTATGCTGGATTACAACAAATAGTAGACAAATATCTAGTGCAAGACAGGTCAAGTGGAGTTGTATACGAAACACCACAATTCATGTATATGTTGATTGCCATGACTTTATTTAAAAAGTATGGTGGTGAACTAGGAGACAAATTAGAATATGTCAAAAAATACTACGACGCGATTTCGCAATTCAAAATCAATATCCCAACACCCATCATGGCAGGAGTTAGAACTCCTTTACGACAATTTGCATCGTGTGTGCTTGTCGACACAGATGACACTCTCGACAGTATCTTCTCGTCTGATACAGCCATTGGAAAATATGTTGCACAAAGAGCTGGTATCGGAATTAACGCAGGAAGAATACGAGGACTTGGTTCAAGAATTAGAGGAGGTGAAGTCCAACATACTGGAGTCATACCTTTCCTTAAGAAGTTTGAGTCAACTGTTAGATGTTGCACCCAAAACGGAGTCAGAGGAGGAAGTGCAACAGTCCACTTCCCAATATGGCACCAAGAAATCGAAGACATTCTTGTCCTCAAAAATAACAAAGGCACGGAAGATAACAGAGTTAGGAAATTAGACTACTCCATTCAGTTATCTGAACTATTTTATAAAAGGTTCCTTGCAAATGAAGATATTACATTGTTCAGTCCACATGAAGTGGAAGGACTGTATGAAGCATTTGGAACAGAAGAATTTGACGAACTCTATGAGAAGTATGAACGTGCAACTTCTATACCTAAAACTAAAATAAGTGCAAGGGAATTATTTTCTAGTCTTTTAAAAGAACGTGCAGAGACAGGAAGAATCTATATTATGAACATTGACCACTGTAATACTCACAGTTCATTTACTGATAAAGTAAACATGAGTAATCTATGTCAAGAAATAACATTACCAACAGACCCAATTCAACATATAGACGGGAATGGGGAAATTGCACTTTGTATTTTAAGTGCAATCAATGTAGGAATTGTAAAAGAAGAGGAGTTGGAATCTCTTTGTGATTTATCAGTGAGAGGACTTGAAGAACTGATAGATTTCCAAGAGTATCCAGTAAAAGCTGCAGAAATGTCAACCATTGCAAGAAGAAGTTTAGGTATAGGTTATATCGGACTTGCACATTTTCTTGCAAAGAACAAAGTTAAATACGGAGACAAAGAAGCATTACAACTGGTTCATGACCTTACGGAGAGGTTCCAATATTTCCTTCTTAAATCTTCTAATAATCTTGCACGTATCAATGGAAATTGTATTGACTTCGACAGAACAAAATATGCAGAAGGACAATTACCAATTGACCACTACAAGAAAGAAGTAGACGAATTAGTAAAACCAGTTTATAAAATGGATTGGGAACAACTAAGAAAAGATATCAGAATACATGGTTTAAGACACTCCACATTGACTGCACAAATGCCCTCTGAGAGTTCCTCAGTCGTCTCTAATGCAACGAATGGAGTAGAACCACCAAGAGACTACCTTAGTGTCAAGAAGAGTAAAAAAGGAACACTTAAACAGGTAGTTCCACAATATTCTATGTTGAAGAGTGCATACACCTTGTTATGGGACATGCCAGATAACACTGGTTATATCAATATAATTGCAGTTATGCAGAAGTTCTTTGACCAAGGTATCAGTGGAAACTGGTCTTATAATCCCGAGAACTATGAGAACGGAGAAGTTCCAGTGTCAGTAATGGCTAGAGACATGTTGACAACATATAAATACGGGTGGAAAACAAGTTATTACCAAAATACCATGGACGGAAAAAAAGAGGACGTGGTAGAAGATACCCCACTTGCAATAAGTGAAGACGAAGGAGATGAAGATTGTGAAGCATGTGCCATTTGAAGATAGAACTGTAGAATTAGTAAAGGAAGTTAAAACTCCACAAGGAAAGAGTAAAAAATTACCATTTAAAACCAATCAAATCACTGCAGATTTTATTAATAATAGATACGTAGTTCTTAGAGATTTTGTTCCTAAAGAAATGATTACGTTTGCAATGGATTGTTGGAAAACAGTTGAACACAATCCCGAGTGGCATGGTGCATTTTGTAAACGTGAAGACGATATCATTTTCCAATCTCCTAAAGACTCATTGGGTAAATCAGAAAGTATCTATTGTTCACCATGGGGTGTTGCAATGAACAGATTTCTAAGAGATAAATTAAGAAGTGTATTGGACATTGATTTGGGTGAAACATATTCATTCACTAGAAAATACGACAGAGGTGCATACTTAGCTGCACATAGAGATAGACCTGCGTGTGAAATATCAACAACACTATGTTTAGATTATAAAACAGACGATGGTAGTCCATGGAGAATATGGGTTGATAATTCTAGAAACTGGGTCGATAGTGATGATGGTGGTGAAACAGGTATACAAAGACAACTTCAATTACTACCAAACAGAAAGAGAACTTCAACACCAATAGATTTAGAAGTCGGAGACGTATTATTATACCAAGGGCCTAATGCAGTTCACTTTAGAGACTATTTAATAGGAGATTATAGTTATCATATATTTTCCCATTTCTATAATAAAGAAGGAAAGATAAGAAGTCACCCACTCGGAACTTGGCAAGGTGTTGATAACAATTTAAAACAAGTTGAAACAAGAGACACAAATGACTTAACATTCAGGCCAGGAACTGCTTTAGAACACCCTTGTGTCCTTGAACATGACGGAAAACTAAGTAGATATCACATGCAAAACGATAGACCAAAAGAACTTGAAAATGCATATCATGACTTTATTGATTCATATGAATCAGAACAATTTGGAAAGAGAAGTGAATATGCAAACAACTATGGATTAGAAGACGAATGACAGTATTTAATAAAAACAAAGTAGACTTCACAAAGAATAAGATATTCTTTGGAGAGGGGTTGAACACTCAAAGATTTGACGAGTTCAAATATCCAATATTTGATAAACTCACTCAAAAACAATTGAGTTTCTTTTGGAGACCCGAAGAAGTGTCTCTTCAAAAAGACAGAAGTGATTATCAAACACTCACTGAAGCACAAAAACATATATTTACCTCTAATTTGAGGTATCAAACTTTACTCGACTCAGTTCAAGGTAGAGCTCCGTCCATAGCATTCTTACCATTCGTGAGTTTGCCTGAACTTGAGTCTTGTATTATTACATGGGACTTTATGGAGACAATCCATAGTAGAAGTTATACACATATCATTAAGAACATTTATGCAAACCCTAGTGAAATCTTTGACACTATACTTGACGAAGAAGCAATCGTAAAACGTGCAGAAATGGTCACTGAAAAGTATGACGAGTTCATTGCACTTGGTCGTAGAAGATTACTTGGATTAAAGGTTGACGACTATGACCTTTATAAAGCATTATATCTTGCACTTATATCAGTCAACATATTAGAAGGAATCAGATTCTTTGTATCCTTTGCATGTTCATTCGGATTCGGAGAACTTAAAATGATGGAAGGAAGTGCAAAAATCATATCTCTGATTGCAAGAGACGAATCACAACACCTTGCAATATCACAACACATACTCAAAGCCTATAAAAATCAAGAGAACGATAAGTTAATGAACAAAGTTATGAAAGATTGTGAGAAAGAAGTATATGAGTTATATGAAGATGCAGTCAAACAAGAAAAGGACTGGGCAGAGTTTCTATTTAAAGACGGGTCAATGATTGGACTAAGTGTTCCTTTACTGAGTCAATACGTAGAGTTTACTGCAAACAAAAGATTACGTGCAATAGGACTCAATCCTATCTATGATATCCCTTCAACAAACAACCCTTTACCATGGACACAACACTGGTTCAACAGTAGAGGACTTCAGAATGCACCACAAGAGACGGAGATTGAATCCTATCTTATTGGTGGTATTAAACAAGACGTATCAGATGATACATTTGAGGACTTTAAACTATAATGGACGGAATAATTTTAATTGGAATACTTTGGTTGGCACTGGTATCAGTAGTGTCATTTTTCTTCTTTGACGAGGGAACTAAAGGTGTAAAGAGAGACCCCTATTATGGTCGTAAAACTGGAACAATATATACTGCAAAGAAAGAAAGGAGTGATTACTTATTATGATTGAAATATTTGGAAAAACACAATGTCCATTTTGTGACAAAGCAAAGAACTTATGTGAACAAAAAGGATTAGATTACACTTACAAACAATTGGGAACAGACTTCACAAGAGAAGAACTCTTTGAAGAGTTCCCAACTGCACGAACATTCCCACAAATCAGAGTCAGAGAAACAGAAAATACTTGGACTTACATTGGTGGGTATGACCAACTTACAGAATATGTAAAACATGGAGATGTTTGGGAAGACTAATGAAAAAGTTTTACTTGTATCTGAATGCACCTCAAAGACAAACTGTGCAAGATAGAAGATGGAATCACTTATTCAACAACATTGATAGAATGTATCAAGAAGTCAGAGTTTTTGTTGCTGGATTAGATTTTTATGAACCCGAGAAAAAACACCCCCTACCATATGCAACATTAGACGGAAAGAAAAAAAGTTATACAAACTTATATACGAAGATAATGATTGATACAGGTAAAATAGATGACGGATATATTCCCGAGGAGGAATAATGAATTACGAACAAGGATACAGGATTTATTGTCCTGCTTGCAAATCAGAGTGTGACGTATTCCATTCAATGGAATCACACCAATACGAGATAGACCACTGTCCATTCTGTGGTCATGAAATAGACGAAGACAGTAGAGAAGAGATACAAGACGAAGAATAATGGAGATTTACTGTAAAGACAAGAAAATGTTGAGTAAATCTATGAGTCTCGCAGAACAATTAAATATTGCAGATGAACAGGGTGTCACTGTATATATCAAACGACTACCACCCTCATTCAAACAAAAGGGAATCATAGAATTTCCACGTCAATTCAAAGATGAGACACATATTGATATCTATATCAAATATGACTCAGAAAGATATGTGACACTTGCACACGAAATGGTGCATTTACGACAAGTCATAACAGACGGAATCGTAGACGAAAACGAAGCATATACACTCGAAAAAACCCTAAAAATAGACTAGACAAAGCTTGACAATAGGTGTCATTTTTTGTTATACTATGTCTATAATGAGAAAACAAAAGATTAAGGAGAATACGATAAAGCTTGACAATGGGGTCAACTTTTTGGTATACTAACAGTATGGAAAATAAAGTAATAAAAAGAATCTTCGTTGATATGGACGGAGTATTAGCAGATTTCAACACTGGTGTTGAAACATTGACAGGGAGAGAATTCCCTAACACAGACGCTGGTCACAATGACTATGACGAAAGAAAAGAAGAGTTGACTAACAAAAGATTGTTCAGAAACTTACCACCTATGCCTGATATGTATGACTTGATTGCATATGTCAGACACACTGGACTTCCTTGGGAAATCCTAACTGCAGCTGGTGTAATCAACAGAGAATTAGTAGTGTTCGATAAGAACGAGTGGATTAGAGAATATGTCAGTCCAAGTGTTGTTGTCACTTGCACTATGACTGGTAGTCAAAAAGGTATGTTTGCAATCAAAGGGAGTGTCCTTATTGACGACAGACAAAAGAACCTTGATGCATGGGAAGAACATGGTGGGATTGGTATTTTACACACTAGTGCAGAAGATACAATCAATCAATTAAAAGAACTTAGAAAAGGAGAATAGTATGGGATTAGATAGAATTAAAGATGGGACTGCAAGGTGGTATGTGGTTAACACTCAGAATCTTGAGGAGTATGGAACGAACTTCCATAAGTTCAAGGGTGGTTCCGAGTATGTGATTGGATTCCACGTGGACAAACTGGTCTTTGAGGAAGATGCATTTGGTGAGGGTGAACACTCTTATTACAATTCCCCTTCACTCACTGAAGCTAGTGTTGCAGCTTTGGTCATGAAACACGTTAACAGACTGAATGGTCTGAGTGGTTCTTTTGATTATATCACCAACATTGAAGTGATTGATTCACCTTTTAACACACCCGACCACCCAACGTGGAGAGGTGGTGAAGAGGACTTGATTGAGGAAATCGAGGACTTGAGGGAATACAATAAGAACTTAGTTGCATAATGGTAGACACATACGAGATACAAAACGTCTCTTTTGGGGACTTAAAACAGGAAGCTATACATGATATCCTAAAAGATGGAAGACTTGCTTCACACTTCTTAGAACGTCAATTAGAGATATGGTATCCACACTTGACATTTGTAGATGGAAGGGGTTATGACCATGTTGACGAAGAGGGAAATCTCTATGACCAAAAGTGTTTTACTAAAGGTGGTCTTGCATTTGCACCCTCTAATATGATTGGTGGAAGTAGAAGTATCAATGAGGAAGTTGCAACAGAACACTGTAAAGACATAACTTACATTGCATGTGATATTATAGACTTTCCTACAGTCAGAGTCAAATTTGCAAAAGGTTCCGACCTTATGAAGGAATACAAGAACTTTAAAATACCCAAATCTCAAAGAGATAAATTCTTCTCTTAGAATTCACCTATATATTACCATGTTAAAGAAAATATGGTCAATCATAAAGAAATTTCCACTATGGACACTTACGTTCAGTAGGTGGTTAGTTGAATTATTCAAAAAACTCTTTACAAGAAGATACTTAGTCACTGTATCATTCAATTCAGTATATGGTGATTCAGACGATAGACAGTTTATAACCCGAAAAGTGATAATTCAGAAAGAAAAGCACTTGAAATTTAGAGACGACCATGGTAAAATAGTAGAATACAGAAGTTCGGGTGGACTGAATTATGTTATTGAGGAGTATGACGGAAAATGAACCAATTTTTTATTGCAATTATACTTGTTCTCGGATTGGGTGGTTATTGGTTATATCAAGAAAACCAAACACTCACTGCAAATAATCTAAAATTAGAATATGCAGTAGAAGAACAAAAACAAACCATGGCAATCATGAAAGAACAATATGAGAAACAGGGTAAAGCATTACAAAACATGAGTCGAAAGAATGCAGAGATAGAATCTGAAAAAGCAGAGTATCTTGCAATCTTTAGTAGACACAATCTAGATTTACTTGCACTTAAGAAGCCAGGAATGATTGAACTCAGAATGAACAATGCAAGTAAAAAAGTTATGGAGGGAATGGAAAATGACACAAAAGAATTATTTAATCTTGACGTGCCTAACACTACTGATTAGTGGTTGTTCCGTATTTGGAACAAAACAGATTGAGGTAGTATCTAAACCTATCGAAATTGATATTATGCAACCTACACTTCCAAGACCTTTGGATTTGGAATCACCACAATGGTTCGTAGTATCTGAAGCAAAGATTGTCAATCCATGTGTTAAGTCTTTATCATTCGAACCTAAAAAGTTCAATGACGAAGGTGTAGAACAACTCAAAAGACCAAAAGTATGTGAACTGGAAGAAAGAGAGAATCCCGAGTGGCCAGTTGGATATACTTATCTTGACCAATTTATGGACGAGATGAAAAAACAGAACAATGGAGAAATTCTATTTGTTGCAACCACTATTGGTGATTACAAAGTCATGTCGGAAGATATGCAAGAACTTAAACGTTATATCAGACAACTTGGAGAAGTTGTAATTTATTATAGAAATGTGACAATGCCTAATGGAGAGAAAGGAGTAGGTGTTGGTGTGAAAAAGAATGACAAAGGAAATTAGTTCAACCCCATTTAGTCCGATAAGAGGAAGTGTTGCACCACTTTTTGCAGTTCCTTTATATCGAGGTATCATTCCTCTAAATCATGACATGGTTGCACAATCTATTCGAAAGAATGTTGAACCTCTCAGAGAGGGTGATAACACTCAGACAAATTACACTAACTATTTCCATGACAGTTTAAGAAAACAACAAGAACAGGAATCTTGGTTCAAAGATTTTTCAGACATAATTAAAGATACATATGTTGCACAACAAATAGAACAATGTAATACAGATTTCAGTGATATGTGTAGAGACGATATTCACCTCTTTGCATGGTCAAATCATTATACTGGTCGAAACTACCACGAAGCACATAATCACCCAACAACATTGATAAGTGGAACCTATTACGTAAAGGTTGAAAAAGACGCACAACCTATCAAATTCTTTAATCCAAATCCAGCTGCAAGTGCATTTCCAATGGGAACTCAAACAGAATGGAACGTGAACGAAAACCCATACATTAATATGACTATTACAGGACATGGTGTGAATATGATGGAGGTGCATGTTCAACCTACAGAGGGTGAAGTGTTAATGTGGCCTTCATACCTATATCATACAGTTCCACAATCCCAATCTAACGACCCAAACTATGAAAGGATATCAGTTTCCTTTAATCTAACACATAAAAGAGAATTAACAGATAACACAACAGGTAGAAATTTAAAGTATGATTTCTTGAGGAATGAAAATGAGTAAAGCATATGCATTAGACGAAAGATTCAAACAGAGTGCAGACTGGGATATTTCCTATGATGGGTTTGCACTTACTATTGATAACTATTATGAGAATCCCGAAGAGATATACGAATATCTTATAAATGCAGATTACCCATTGTGGAAATACAATCCCGAAAGAAATAGTAAAAATGGTATTGAATACAATGACTGTAGAATCGTAGAACAATTTGGACACCCAACTAGATTATATCATAATGGTCAACAAAGACTATTAGATGTCTGCAGACAATATTGGTGGAAATTTGATTATCAGTGGGACGACAGATTTGAGGTAAATTGTTTTCAGACTAAGACACAATTTGATAAAACACTTCAACACTACCCACACATAGATTCGTCTTTCGATACACCCGACCACCTATCAACACTCAACATGTTAGTTTATCTCGACAAAGAAGAAGACGGGGGAACTGCAGTATATGAAGGAACATGGATTACCAATAACGAACAAGAATCATTATTATATCCAGTCGAAAACGATTTTGTATTGGAGAGAGTAATACCTGCGAAGTTTAATCGTTGTGTTATATTTCCTGGCAACAGATTGCATGGTGCATATATAAATGACTACAATAAATACAAAGAGGATAAGTGGAGATTCTCACAAGTGACTTTCTTCCACCCAATACAACATGCCTGAAATTGCAACATTCACAACCAACCCATATCAGAGTAAACTAGAAGAAGGCCGAGTCAAGGTTCTTCGACCTATGAAACACCATGATGTATTACCAACCCTTATTATGCTAGCAGAAGAAGCATTAAGTAAAGACGATTGTGACCTAATCATATTAGAACATGAGAAATTGTCATTGTCGAAGGTAGATATCGGAGACGGAAATGTTGTCACTCCACATAATAAAGAACTATTAAACAATCAAGTCCCATGGAAATATGACTTGAATAATATGCGTATATCAGTCATTCCACATGAAACACGTGCATTCAATACAATAACAGAAATCGTTGACAGTTTTATGCCTAAGAATGAAGACTATGGAATGATTACTTACATGACCATACAGGAATATCCAACAGGAACATTCTTTGCAACTCATAAGGACGATGCAGAGTCAAATGATACTGCAACAGTTGTCTTTACACTTAATGACACATTTGAAGGTGGAAGGTTTCAGATTAATGGTCACTCAATTGCACAACGTTTGGGTTCAATGATTGCATTCAATAATAACACTGAGATATTACATAGTGTAGAACCTATTACAAAGGGAACTAGATTTGCATTATGTATTTGGTTTTGTTCATTTGAGGAATTGACTGAAGATGCTGAATCAAACACGTAATTGTAGTATTTGCGATAAACAAGTGAAAGTAGAAGAAATAAAATATCACACTCCACTAGGGAAACCACCAGTTTATATATTCTGTGGGCCAGAGTGTAGTTTGAAATATCATGAGGAGAAAAGAAATGCCAATTAAATTCGGTAAGACTAGTAAACAAGTCGACAGGGGAACAAAAAAAGTCACAGTTGTTCATGAGTATATGAAGTGTCAATCTATAAAGACACTCATAGACAAATTCAACAACGAGGGAACCCAACCAAAACTTAAACGTAAAATCAGAGTAGAATTTGATAGACGAAATAAGTTAGGTTTGGATAAAGTAATCTTCATTGAAAAGGAGGAACCAAATGGCATTTTGGGATAAATTTACAGACTGGTTAGGATTTGAATGGGTCAGAGCAAGAGACGAGAAAGGTCGTTTTGTTGCAGATGACAAATCAACACCCGACATAGACGAGTCTAAAAAGAAAGTCTATAAATCACGAACAAAGAAAACAAAAGAATAATTGTTCAAGGGGCTGTAGCTCAGTTGGGAGAGCACCTGCTTTGCAAGCAGGGGGTCGTGGGTTCGATTCCCTCCAGCTCCACATTCGAGTCTTAGGACTCGAACTATACTAAATACTAATATGAAATACTATT